>LWDU01041647.1_pt1 | contig 107128 bp, 111 predicted proteins | sample 727161 | NCBI WGS metagenome assembly LWDU01 (sample SAMN04566230, study PRJNA314399) | hydrothermal vent metagenome | isolation source: deep sea hydrothermal plume seawater | place: Mexico: Gulf of California, Guaymas Basin | collected 2004-07-11 | reverse complement strand
TAGTCGATCTTGGCGAGAAGGTATGGCTGGGCGTCGGTGGTCGCCTCCTTGCGTTTCAACTCGAAAGCAGAAGGTCTGAATCCACAGAAACCAGTGAAGACACCGAATCAACCGACACCGTAGTTGGCGATGTTGCTCCAGCACCCGCTGGCGACTAGTGCCTACCAGTTGCCTTAGCTGGCAGCTTTAATTAGAAAACAAAACGGGCCACTCGCAATGAGTGGCCCGTTTCTTATTAGTCGTCTTGTCGTTCGCGACTACTTTTCGTTGATAACGATCGTCTCGATCAGGTCGCCGGGTTCAGGGTCGCTCATCGGGTCACGCTCTCGAATGGCCTTCACAACGTCCATGCCGCCGGTGACCTTGCCGAACACCGTGTGGTGATGAAGAACTGGCTACCGTTGGTGCCGGGTCCTGCGTTTGCCATCGAAAGCACACCTTCAGAGTCGTGGCGAAGTTTTGGGTTGAACTCGTCCCCAAAGCGGTAGCCGGGGCCACCAGTTCCAGTTCCCTCGGGGTCGCCACCCTGAACCATGAAGCCGGGGATAACACGGTGGAAAGTCGTTCCATCGTAGAACTCGGCTCGTGCTAGGTTGACGAAGTTTTCAACTGTGAGCGGCGCATCGTTGCCGAACAACATGATTTCGAATTCGCCACGTTCGGTGTTGAACGTGGCTGTGTACGACTTTGATTTGTCGAGATCGCCGGAAGGTGGTGCTAGGTCGACCATACTTTCTCCTTGTAGAAAGTTAGTTTTAGAAAACGAAACTCTCGTTGATTAGCTTTCAGTAATAGTGATTGAGTTGATGAGATCACCGGGGGTCTGCGCAGTTCCGGGATCGCGCACGGTGATTCCCAGAACGTTGTCCATGCCGCCGGTGACCTTGCCGAACACCGTGTGCTTGCCATCGAGGTGGGGCGTTGGTCCGAACGTGATGAAGAACTGGCTACCGTTGGTGCCGGGTCCTGCGTTTGCCATCGAAAGCACACCTTCAGAGTCGTGGCGAAGTTTTGGGTTGAACTNNNTGAAGTTCTCAACGGTTTGAGGCGCCTCGTCATCAAACAACAAAACCTTGAACTCGCCAGCTTCGGTCTTGAACGTTGCGGTGTAGGTCTTTGACGTGTCGAGTGCTCCCTGAGGTGCACGGGGTTCGTCGCCAGGCGACAGCATCACCGCATCGGTCTGCGCTGAACCGCCACTTGCGACGGGCGCTTTCGTTTCGCCAGCGGGTGCGGTCGGCGATTCTGGGTCGTCGCCACCGCATGCTGCGAACACAAGCGATGAGATGGTCAGGAGTGCAATTAGTGACAGCAGCCGTTTCATTCTGATCTCCACGAGTAGGGGGCGCAGACAATTGCTGCGCCCAAAAGGATTTTCACGAGCCGAAAAGTATATCCAACAACCCTGGTAAAGAGTCTTTAACCCGGCGGTTATCGGTTTTTCAACCTTCGAACCCCTCCGAAACAGATTCAGGCCAGCTCACGGGTGCGCGCCTAACGGAGCTGTACCGCACGATGGTGCTCAGCAGGTACCTGGACGAACGCGTCTGGCTGCTGAATCGACAGGGGAAAGCGGCGATCGCGGCATCAGCGCAGGGTCACGAAGCGGCACAGGTCGCCTGTGTCGAGGCTACCGATCCTTCAAAGGATCACTATCTGATCTACTACAGGCAGTTCACTGCCATGATCGCTCTCGGCACAGAACCCGAAGAAATGCTGCGTGGTTTCCTTGCCAAAGAAGACGATCCCATGAGCGCTTCGCGCCAGTTCCCGTTGCATGGCGCACACCCTAGGGTCGATCTGTTCAACTTCTCGAACGTCATCGCCACACAGCTGCCACAGGCCGCTGGTGTTGCCCTGGCCGACAAACTGAAGGGCTCGGACGCCGTAACTATCGTTTACTTCGGCGATGGCGCTTCTTCTCAGGGCGACACGCACGAGGCGATGAACTTCGCCGGTGTGCAGAAGCTGCCCGTGATCTTCTTCTGCGAAAACAACCGTTACGCCATATCGGTGCCCCAGTCGAAACAGATGGGGATCGACAGTCTGGCAAGCAGGGCCGCTGGTTACGGATTCCCCGGCATTCAAATTGATGGCACAGACGTTGCGGCCGTTTACGAAGCGACCAAAGCCGCAGTGGCACGAGCGAGGGCAGGTGAGGGGCCAACACTGATCGAGGCATCGGTAGAACGCCTGCTTCCGCACACAACCGACGATGATCACACTCGGTACCGCTCTGCAGAAGACATCGTGCAGATGTTGAAGCGCGATCCGGTAAAGATACTTTCCGATCTCTTAAAACGCCGTGATTTGATTACAGAATCCGAAGACGAAGTTATTCACTCTGAAGCAAAAACACGGGTAAACGAAGCTACCGATACCGTTGATGCAGAGTCCTACGCTAGTGTTGAAACGATGTTCGATCACGTGACCGAGGGATCAGGAGGTAACTCTTAATGCCCGAGCAGACAGTAATCGAAGCGGTTCGCGACACGATGCGCGCCGAAATGCGGCGAGACGACTCGGTAATTCTTCTTGGCGAAGACGTTGGCAGCCGTGGTGGGGTGTTTCTGGCATCAGACGGTCTGGTCGAAGAGTTTGGAGAAAACCGGGTTATCGACACGCCGCTGGCGGAATCGTTGATATGTGGAGTCGCACTTGGAGCAGCAGTAAACGGGATGCGACCGATCGCTGAAATCCAATTTGCCGACTTTATGTGGCCAGCGATTAACCAGTTGATCGGTGAAGCCTCCAAGGTGAGATACGGCACGAACGGTGTAAAGACCGCTCCTATGACGGTTCGCGTTCCCTATGGCGGTGGTGTCAGAGGCGGTTTGTACCACTCGCAGAGCATAGAAGTGTTGTTTGCACACACACCGGGCCTCTCCGTCGTTGCTCCGGCTACTCCCTACGATGCGAAAGGACTTCTTGCCACGGCGATTCGCACCAACGACCCGGTAATCGTTCTCGAACACAAGCGAACGTACCGATTAGTGAAGGGCGAAGTTCCTGCTGAGGACTACACAATTCCGATCGGTAAAGCCGAGATCAAGCGCCCCGGAACCGATCTGACCATATTCACGTACGGCCTCATGTTGCATTACTCGCTTCAAGCGGCCGAGATGGCTGCTGCCAACGGAATCGACGTAGAAGTGCTCGACTTGCGTACCCTGCGACCACTCGACGCCGACGCCATTGCCGAATCAGCTTCGCGCACGGGCAAGGCGTTGATCGTTCAAGAAGACACCCCGGCGGTGAGCATTTCTTCCGAAGTCGCCGCGATTATTGGGGAACGATGTTTCTTCGATCTCGATGGCCCGATAACCCGATTAGGCCCGCCTGAACTCCCCCCAATGCCGTTTTCACCAATTCAAGAGGCGGCTTTCATGCCTTCTCCTGAGAAAATATTGACTGCCATCACGAAGCTGGCGGAGATCTAGGCATGGCATTCAATATTGAACTGCCACATGTGGGCGAATCAGTCACAGAAGCCGTGATTGGCAAGTGGCTGAAGGCTCCCGGTGATCGGATCGAAAAGTACGACCCGCTGGTGGAAGTAACCACCGACAAGGTCAACATGGACGTGCCTTCGCCTGCGTCGGGCGTTCTCACCCGCATTCTTGCCGAGGAGGGCGAGACGGTCCCGATGGGATCGATAATCGCCGAGATGGAAGCTGCCGATGGCAGCGTTTCGGGCGGCGAGGGCGTTTCAGGGGCTACCGAATCTGCTTCGTCGCCGGCGGCGGGGCTGGCAGGTCGAATTGGAACGCTGGTGCAGGGCGCAAACGTTGGTCCCACTGGTGGGGAATTTTCAGACACGAGTTTGTCGACTGGCGACGAACCCGCAGCTAGATCCCCTTCGCAAGCTGCATCAGCGCCTCCCGCATCACCCTCTATTTCTCGGCAAAAAGGCTTTTCGCCGGTTGTTACTCGTCTGGCAGCTCAACACGGAATTGACCTGGCCTCATTGGTAGGAACGGGTCTTGGCGGACGAGTAACGAAAAAAGACGTTCTTGCTGCCGCCGAGAAGAGTGATTCTGGCGCGGGCACCGCAGTTCAACCTCAAATTGACGGAGTATCAAGCGAAGATCAGGTGATTACGCCGTCTCCGATTCGTCGGTTGATCGCAAATCACATGGTCAAGTCGATGTCGGAGATCCCGCACGCGTGGTCGGCGATTGAAGTCGATGTCACCGGAATGGTCGAGTGGAGCGCCGCTAACAGGGATAGTTTCGAAAGCGAACACGGAGTTCGGCTTACATATCTACCAATCACCCTTTCCGTGGTCGCTGAGGCGCTGAAAGTTAACCCACGGCTGAATTCGAGCTGGGTGGACGGGAAAATCGTGCTAAAAGGCGCCATTAATGTTGGCGTTGCGGTTGCCGCAGAGGATGGCCTTGTTGTGCCTGTTGTTCACGCTGCCGCAGGCGCTTCTCTTGTTGAGTTGGCTGGCAAACTTTCAGGTGTTGTGAACCGGGCACGATCAGGGTCAATGACGCTGGATGACGTTCAAGGCGGTACTTTCACGCTGAACAACACTGGCACGCTTGGCTCGGTTTGGGGCGGCGCAATAATCAACCATCCTCAGGCCGCAATTCTTACGACAGAAGCTATCGTCAAACGACCTGCCGTGATCTCGGAGAACGGTTCAGATTCGGTAGTCGTTCGTTCGATGATGAACATCTGTCTTTCGTTCGATCACAGGATCGTCGACGGTGCAGAAGCCTCGGCGTTCATGCAATCAGTGAAAACTGGCCTCGAAGCAATCACGCTATCGTCTGATCTCAAATGAGTAGAGCGGTTGACGGGCAAGTAGACGAGATGCAGGCAAGTTGGCTCGGCACGATCGGCTACAGCTCCGCACTCGAACTTCAGCGGTCGACTCTGGAAAAACGCAAGTCCGATTCGATCCCAGACACGATTCTGATTCTCGAACATCCGCATGTAGTAACTCTCGGGCGAAGAGCCGACGATTCCCATCTCGTAACCGACAGATCCGACCTCGAAAAAACGGGAGTTGAAATTTTCGAGACCGACCGTGGCGGAGAAGCCACCTATCACGGCCCCGGTCAGTTGGTTGGTTATCCGATCATCGATGTCAGAGTGGCGAAACTTGGCCCCGTTACCTACGTACGGATGCTCGAAAAATCGATAATCGAAGCCCTCGCCGAATTCGGGATAATGGCGCACCTGATCGACGGCGAAACCGGAGTCTGGGTAGGCGGAACGCCGGACGAAAAGCGCCGGACTGGCGTAAATCCGCTGGGCAAGAAAATCGCAGCGATAGGTGTGCGAATTTCTGGAGGCGTAACAATGCATGGTTTCGCCCTCAACGTCTCGACCGATCTCACATATTTCCAACACATCATTCCATGCGGAATGCCAGATCTCCCCTTCACTTCCGTGAAACTCGAATCCGGCACAAAAGTGTCGGTCGAGGACTGTGCCACAGCTGTAGCCGAGAAATTTTCGACGAATCTCGGCAGATCGCTACAATGGGTCGAAATGCCACATGTGACAAACGCCAACTCCGCATAAGAACACCCCAATTTCGTTCTCAAATTCAGAGTCAGTTCACACATCGGCTGGGTGCCGACTCCAACGCTAATGACACCTTCATCCTTGAAGATATTTGTAGCGGATAAATATCTCGCTGCGCAACGCTCCGCCGGCAACTGCGCGAACTGCACCGAACGAGCAACGTCAGACTTGGCAAACCCGTCAATTACGCAGCCTGATGTCACCGATTCCCAGAACGACCGCAGCCTGATCTACGAACACGGTTGTCTGGAAGCTGAACCAGACCCGCTCTCCCAACTTCGCTATCGCACGAAAATCTTGCGGGCGCGTTTATACGAGCCGACTGTCAGCTCGTATAAACGGGTAGTACTTGGGTTTATGCCTTAGCTAGGCAGCAGCGGCGTGTTCGGTGTTGCCGAGGGGGCGGACGTACCGATAGCCGAACTCTCGAACCGTCTCGATGAGTCGTGGACATTTTGCATCTTCTTCGATCTTGCCTCTGATGTACGAAATGTGCAACCGCACGCTATCGGTAGAAGTTTCAGTTGAGTTCGGACCCCATGCGAGGTCGAGCAACTGGGTGTGACTCAGAACCTGCCCTGGGTGCTTCAGCAGTGCCGTAAGCAGCCTGTATTCGAGTGGCGAGGGCGAAATTTCGCTACCACGCACCGATACGAGGTGGGCTCGGTGATCGATAGTGAGCACCGGGTCGGCGTAGACCTGTTCGTCACGTTGGATCGCTGGCATCTCGGCTCGTCGGAGGTTCGCTTCGACTCGTGCTACCAGCTCGTTCTTGGAAAATGGCTTGACGATGTAATCGTCGGCGCCGACCTGAAGACCTTTTACCCGGTGATCCTCAGAGCCGAAAGCAGTAAGGAATATGATCGGGACATCGGACATCTGCCGGATTCGTTCACAGAGCTCGAGTCCGTCCATCCCCGGCGTTTCCAGGTCGAGCAGCGCCAGATCGGGCCGCGCTGTGAAGAACGACTTCAGGGCCTCTTCGCCACTTTCAGCCGTGATCGTCTCGTATCCAGATAGCTCAAGTCGGGTACTGACGAGTTATAGAATGTCTGGTTCGTCGTCAACAACAAGAATCTTTGGAGGCATAAATATTGACCGAATCCCGCTCGTCTTACTTATCAAATATGGAACGTTAATTCCTCGTATGAGTTCAGTTTTGTTTTGGGTTTTGATCGTTCGTGTGAACCCCATGTTTGCCTAAGTGTTCCCATATCACTAGATGATCGTTATCCGACACTGTCGGTGCCACAGGGAAATTTGTAGGCCAAACCCAATCGAGCCTAAAGACGTATCGTATTTTGGTATCCCATCGCTGCGGTCACCAATACACTGCGATCACCAGATAGTCGGAGATAGTCCTGAATAGCGTTCTAAAGTCAGCTTTGTTGCCAGCCCTGCGTAATCACAGATTGCCGCTGTTGTTGCTTGGAATTGCTGCGCTCCTGATATCGGCATGTTCGACCCCGCCGGCGGTCGCCGAGTTCAACGCCACGGGCGAATCGGGAAACGCACCGTTTGAAGTTTCGTTCGTTCTTGGTGAGCTGGCAGATGCCGATAGCTTCAGCTGGGACTTTGGCGATGGTGCTGGAAGCGATGAACTCGAGCCGACCCACGTTTTCGAGAACGCGGGCATATTCGTTGTGCGTTTGACCGCTACGAGAGGCGATTCAGTAGTTGTCGACGAAATGATCGTGTCTGTAGAACCGGGTGAGGCAGGCTGGATTGTTCTCGATGGCGGGCAGGAGTCCATCTCCTCGTTCGAAACCGCGCAGTACTCCGCAATTGCCTTCGATGTTCTGGGTAATCCGATCGAGAACCCTGATTTCAAGTGGAGCGTAGATGAAAGTGCCGGTGATATCAGCCAGAAGGGCAAATTCACTGCAGGAACCGATCTGGGCAGTTTCAGAAATGTGATAACCGTTGAACTCGAACGGCTTGGAGCGGTTGTGACCCAGAGCACTGGGATCGAACTGGTTAAAGGCGGGTTGCACTCCTTTTCAATCGAACCAACCGCACTGGATATACAGGTGGGTCGTACTCGAACATTTTCCGTTGAGGCGTTCGACGAGGCAGGGCATGCGTTGGAATCGGCGCTTGTGCTGTTCACCGCACTCCGTGAAGGCGACACTGTCGATTCAACAGGGCTGTTTACTTCCAGTACCGAGGCATCGGATGGGGAGTTGGAACTACTGGCGATCGAAGTTGAGCTCGACGACGTAGTTATCGAAGCGGTAGTGGCTGGAACTGTACGACCGGGGATACTCGACCAGGCCCACATTTCGGTGCTGCCTACAACGCTCGCAGTCGGCGAATCGGTCCAACTTACATCGTTCGCTACCGACCGGTTCGGCAACAGGCTTGATCTCGATGGTTTTGAATGGAGTGTAACCGACCCGGCTATCGGATCGATAACCGATTCTGGGAAGTTCACCGCAGGATCGGCGGCGGGTGCGTACACAAGCGAAGGAATTACTGCTCGGGGAACGCTGGACGATGTCGAGTCGGTCACGATAGCCCCTGTCACGATTACTGCCGGATCCATCGATTCGATCCACATTATTCCAGAGAGTGATTCGGTACCGATCGGCGCCGGTTCCCCGTTTGTTGTGCTTGCAATCGATGCCCACGGAAACATTATCGAAATCGACGAAGACGAGTACGAATATGAGTACTCGACGGCAGGGCGTGGCAATGAAGTAGCTGTGTTTATTGCGGGCTACGAGATTGGTGATTTCGAGAATGCGATTACCGTTACGCTGCCGGCTGGTGCAAGTGGTAACGAAACTGCTCTCGTCGCTCAATCCGACATCATCGTTCGCCAGCGTTCATCGAACATCATCGCCGTAGAGATCATCGATCAAGACGGCGGCGGTATCTTCTTTATCGATCTCGAAACTGCCGTGTTGGGATCGGCCGATATTAGCTTCCACAATAACGATGCGATAGAGCTATCCCCCGGCTGGTGGCCCGACGGATCACGACTCGTTTACGTTTCCGATCCCACCGGATTGCTACAGGTCTACACGCTTGATCTCACAACTCGAGAAATCGTCCAATTCACCGATGTCGAAGGCGGGGTGTCGATGCCAAATATCTCCCCCGACGCCAAATCGATCGTGTTCGTCACTCTGGCAGAAGAACAATGGCAGCTTTACGTGGCCGAGATTCCAGAGGATGTCGACGTAAATCCGATCACTTTGGATATGGCTGTACGAATAAGCACCGATGACACTGCTCAGCACATCCTGCCGTATTGGTCGCCGGACGGTAGCGATATTCTCGCTTCGCAAAACTCGTCCGACGGGCTTGTACAGGTGATGATATTTGATCCGACTGCTACCAACGACCCACAAATTCTTGGACCTTTCGGGAGCGTCGGATTTGGTTGGACGGCCGACGGGTCAGGAATTCACTTCGGGCTGGCAACACCCGAAGGCGCACTAGATCTGGGGACGCTCGATCTGGTGACGCTCGATCCTGTGTTCATCGAAGCAAATCTGGAGTTTCTGGTGGCATCCTGGGCTCCCGACGATTCAGAGTTAGTCGCAATCGATTCACTGCTGGGAGCGGGATGGCTGATGGACTCGGACAGCACCGGGTTGAGGCGGGTGGTCGGTTCGGATCAGATTCCAGCACGAATGTCGTGGCGTCCGAAGGAATACGGTGATCCGGTGGCGATTCCAGAATTCGATGGCGAACCGACCATGCTGGCACTTGGTGACGAACCAAGAGGACCCATCGGCGCTCTCGATACGTCGCGCAGCTACGTGGCAATCATCTCGACAGACGCCGGTGACATCGGGCTTGAGTTGTACGACGACATTGCCCCGATGACAGTTGAAAACTTCGTAAACCTTGCCCGAATTGGCTTCTACGACGGGCTGGAGTTTCACCGGGTTATCGAAGGTTTTGCTTCGCAGGCCGGCGACAATATTGGCGACGGAACGGGTGGCCCGGGCTATGTGTTCAACGATGAGTTAAGTAACGACCTTTCGCACAACACAGCCGGGGTGCTGTCGATGGCGAACGCTGGGTCGAATACCAACGGTAGCCAGTTCTTCATCACTCATGATGCAGCGAACTGGTTGGATCCCTACGAAGCTGGAGTTGCTAAAAACTGTGCCGACGACTCAGTCTCGTGCCATGGAATTTTCGGGCGAGTAACGAGTGGTTTGAAGATTGTCACGAGTATGACCGAGCGCGACCCTGATGTGGCAACGACTCCCGGTGTGAAAATTCTCGGGATTTCTATTCTCGAAAACTAGACAGCCCTCAATTCCTTATCATTCATTCATCTTCTTGCAGCCAGATCACTGGCTGCCATTCGCCAAAGCACGGAGATTCGCTTGTCAGACCAACCCCAGATTCGCAGTCACATCACTCATCTTGAATGTTCGCTGTCGGGTGAATCATGCACCCATGAAGTACCGACTCGCTTGAACCCAAAAAACGGCAAGCCATATTTGGCACGGTACGATCTGACGAAAGCGGCTGAAACCCTGACCAAAGAGTCGATGCCTGATCGAGCCCCCAACATGTGGCGCTACAGGGAAGTAATGCCGGTAATCGACCCAGCGAACATCGTGACGCTGGGCGAAGGTTTTACACCGCTGCGCCGCGCGAAACGTTTGGGCAAGCATCTTGGTATGAGCACGCTGCTCATTAAAGACGAAGGCGTTAACCCGACGGGGTCGTTCAAGGCTCGGGGACTATCGGCTGCCGTTTCGAAGGCACTCGAACTTGGCGAGATGAAACTTACGATGCCATCGGCAGGAAACGCCGCTGGAGCAATGGCAGCTTATGCCGCATCCGCCGGGATGGAAGCTCATGTGTACATGCCCAAAGATGCTCCCATGGCGAATCAGATCGAGTGTCTCGCATACGGTGCCAACTTGAATCTGGTCGATGGCTTTATTACCGATGCAGGTCGTATTTCCGGTGAGGCCGCCGAGGAGCACGGACTCTTCGACGTTTCGACTCTTAAAGAGCCATACCGTGTCGAAGGCAAGAAGACGATGGGCTACGAAATCGTTGAGCAGCTTGGCTACGAGGTACCCGGCGTCATCATCTACCCAACAGGTGGTGGCACAGGGATCGTAGGTATCTGGAAGGCACTCGGCGAGATGGAGCAGCTGGGGTGGATCGGTTCAGAGCGACCACGGATGATTTGTGTTCAAGCAGAAGGATGCTCTCCTCTCGTCGACGCTTACAAGGCAGGCAAAGAATTTGCGGAGCCGTTCAAGAATCCATCAACTCTTGCGGCTGGAATGCGCGTGCCGGCAGCTGTAGGCGATTTCCTTGTTATCCGAGCCGTTCGCGAGAGCGGTGGGACAGCGCTGACGGTTACTGACGATCAGATGGTGCAATCAGTGCGAGATATGTCTGAGTACGAAGGAATATTCCCTGCGCCAGAGGGCGGCGCAACGCTTTCGGCGTTGGAGAAGCTGTTGGAATCGGGCGAAGTTGGGCGTGATGAGCGTGTAGTGCTGCTCAACACTGGCTCAGCGCTGAAATACCTAGATGTGCTTGGACCTGCTCTGGGTCTGTAACCCGGGCAGCTAGCTTTCGGCTAGACCTTCGGGACGTCCCACGAAGTTACGTGGCTTCTCGTGCCCTCTGGGAACGCTGCGGTGTATTCGTTTACCAGCATGCCGAGTATCACCGAGTTGTGACGAGCGCCTTCGTGGGGTCGACTCTGTCTCAGCGTGCCTTCGTGCTGGAATCCGATGTGTTCGAACATTGCCCGGGCTGCAGTGTTGTACTCGGGAACGTCGACCCATGCTCGGTGCAGGCCCAAATGCTCAAATATGTGTTCGATCATAGCGATTACGGCAGATGTGCCGTATCCATGGTGCCAGAGTTTTTTCTGGCCGATAAGCACTGATATCTGGGCATCACCGAGCGCTTCATCGATAGACAGTTGTCCTTCGCCGATGTGTTCGCCGGAGAGCGTGTAAACCGAGAAGATGTCGCGGTGAGGCTCGTGGTGCGGGTCGTGGAACACTTCGTCCCATATGGCCTGGCTTGCATCGACCATGTTCTTGGGTTCGTAGCCAAGGTGGGCAGCATCGCCGTATGTGTAGCGGCCGAACCATGCCTCAGCTACTTCTTCATCATCTAGCCAGTCAGCGATTCGTTGGACGTCTTCACGTGAAACCGGGCGCAACTCAACTAATGAGGGCACTTTGTCCTCCTTAAATCCGTTGTGTCAGGGCCACGCAATGGCGGAACCGCGTCTGCCGTTTTGCGCTCGTAAGATGCGGGCGGGCGGGCGGTCGACATCCAGGGCCGATGCCGCAGTATACCGTAAGGCGGTTCACTGATAGCTTTAGTAGGGCCATGCCGGCTTATTAAATGCATCGAGATGCCCGATTTGCCTTACCTGATAGGATGCGCCCATCAGGGCAGTATGCCGAATTGGTGTATTTGGCTAACAGCTGTCCGCAAGATATTGAGAACAAAACAGAGGTAAATAATGTCTGATCACTGGAAGATGGAAGCTGAAATCGAATACTGCGTGCCATGCGGCTACGCAAACCTGGCAGCAAACATGGTTAGTGAGCTATTTCAGGCCGCCGGACCAGCACTGGCGATTTCACTCAAGCCGGGTCACAGCGGTGCGTTCAAAGTAACCGTTGACGGTCGAGTGCTGTGGGACAAGAAAGAGTCCGGTCGTTCACCTCACATCATGGAAGTGAAAGAGCTCAAGGCAACCGTAGCCAACATGATCGAATCCGGTGCCGTAATCCAAAGCAGCTAGGTCGCGAGGCGACGTTTTCTTTTTTTGGTAGTGGCGGTTTGATCCGTCATTCGATTGTTATTAATTTGGAGCGAGATATGGCTGAAGTACCAGCAAAAGTGCGAGCGGAGATCGAATACTGCGTGCCGTGAGGCTACCACTCCATGGCTTTCTGGATGGGAAGTGAACTTTATGCGGCCGGTGGGTCGAATGTGGCAGTAACACTAACGCCCGGTCAGAGTGGAGTGTTCAAAGTAACGCTCAACGGCGAGGTTGTGTTCGATAAGAGTGAACTCGGTCGGTATCCGGCACTGCCAGATGCCAAAGAGTTGAAGGCTCAGGTCATAAGCATGGTGGAAGCCGTCACTGTTTGAACAAAACTTGACTTGCTCGTGTAAAGAATATGAAAACGCCCCTGCATCAACGGCAGGGGCGTTTTTTTATTGTCCGAAAATGCGATATTGCGGAGTAGTATGATCTGGCTCGAACACCGTGTTTTTGAGTTCCGATCGCGTTGTCTTTTTGTTGTCTGGAGTTAGCAAGTGAAAGCCGCAGTTCTTTTTGAATCGAATAAGCCCATGCCAATCGTGGAGCTTGACCAGTCGGAGCCAAAGACTGGCGAGGTGCGAATCAAGATGTCTGCTGCGGGCATTTGTGCGTCAGATCACCACGTGATGACAGGCGACAACCCAACTCCGATGCCGATCGTGCTGGGTCACGAAGGCTCAGGCGTTGTCGATGCAGTTGGACCTGGGGTCATGTCGGTGAAAAAAGGCGACAGATGCGTTCTGTCGTTTGTCGCAAACTGTGGGTACTGTCGATCATGCCGATCCGGTCTTTCGAATCTCTGTGACACCAACCGGGAGACCGGAACCCGCCAGTACGACGGCACGTTCCGTATTCATACTTCAGAAGGAACCGAAGTGCACCAGTTCGCCAAACTCGGTGTATTTGCTGAAATGATCGTGATCCCTGAACAGGCCTGCTACCCGATTCCAGATGACGTTCCGATGGACGTTGCAGCACTGATCGGCTGTTCAGTTGCTACAGGTGTTGGCGGCGTAATCAACCAGCCCGGTATGCGAGCAGGGATGACCGTTGCGGTGATCGGCACCGGCGGAGTTGGACTCAACGCACTCCAGGGTGCTCGTTTGATGAACGCATCTAAAGTAATCGCCGTTGATATTTTCGACCACAAACTTGAATTCGCCTACAAGTTCGGCGCAACCCACGTGATCAACTCCAGGGAACAGGATCCGGTAGCGGCTATTCAAGAAATGACCGACGGTGGAGTCGATTTCGCTTTCGACACTTTCGGGCACAAGGCCACGCTTGCACAGGCCTACAACGCCACTCGAAAAGGCGGCACAGCCGTGCTGGTAGGGATCGCTCCCGAGGGCATGGACGTGGAAATTCCCATGGTCGACATGGTTCGTAATCAGAAAACTCTTGTTGGCAGCTACTACGGCTCAGCAAGCCCGCACGAGACGTTTCGCAAGTTGCTTGATTTCTACAGCCAGGGTCGAATCGACGTTGGCGGCATGGTCACTCGCAAGTACAAACTCGATGAAGTAAACGAGGCTTACGATGCGTTGGCGCGTGGTGAAGATGGTAGGGGAGTGATCGTCTTCGATTAGTAGTCTGTTGGCACAACCCGAAAAAAGCGGCGAATTCTCAAATAATTAAACCGTTCTATGTGCGCGATACACATGGATTGTTCATTTTTTCACTTGCTGCTAAATCGAGTGACTGCTATGCTCCAAACCGGCGTTTTTGTAGTCGTTTTCACGACGATTTGTAACCAGTAATTGGTAGTTGATGTTCGAGGATTATTTCAGGCAGTACGCACTGCTCATCATTTTTGCCGCTGCGGCGGTAACTGTCCCGGTCGGGATGATGTTGATGAGCTACATGGCCCAGTTCGTTAAGGTCAGGCCGTCACGCCCAACAGCAGTAAAAGAAAGCGCGTACGAAGGCGGAATGCCTCCGTTCAGCAGTCGACCCGCTCGATTCAACTTTCGCTACTACTACTACGCCCTGCTTTTCATCGTTTTCGACGTTGAAACAATCTTTCTGTTTCCATGGGCAGTCAAGTATGGAGTGATGACCCGACAGTTCGGGTTTGCAGCGCTCACCGCAGTGCTTATCTTCCTGATTGTCGTGACATTAGCGTACGCATATGCGTGGCGAAAACGGGCCTTGGAATGGGTGACAAACGAATGACCGACCAGAAACTGTTCGATCCCTACGGCACACCTCCGGGAGCCGACCCGCGAGGCGCTTTGCAATCAATCACCCTCGATCTCGACCGCACTGAGGGCGATTCCGTCAACCTGATGAAGTCGACTCACCTTGAGCCGTTTCCCGACCCGGTTCTCGAAGTTCCCGACGAGCTTCGACGCAGCGTTATTGTCAGTTCTGTCGACTATCTTCTTAACTGGGCCCGTAAGTCTTCGGTATTTCCGTTGCAGTCGGGTCTTGCTTGTTGTTCATTCGAGATGATCAGCGCCGCGATGGCGCGTTTCGACCTTGCGAGGTTCGGGATGGAAGCAATGCGAGCCTCTCCGCGTCAGGCCGACCTGCTGATCGTGGCCGGAACACTGACATGGAAGATGGCAGTTCCGCTTCGACGCTTGTACGACCAGATGGCCGAGCCACGCTGGGTAATTTCAATGGGTGTGTGCGCTACTTCTGGTGGCCCTTACTACCAGAGCTATTCAGTTGTGCCCGGCGTAAATCACATCATGCCTGTCGACGTTTACGTGCCCGGCTGCCCGCCGCGTCCGGACGCTCTGCTCTACGGCATCATGCAGCTTCACGACAAGATTCGTCGATACAGCCTTAGCGGGCAGGCGGCGGGACAGGAATGACGACTGTCTGGAGTGGAGAGGCTCTGGCTGAAGCTATCGAAGCATTCGCACCCGGCTCTGTCGAGTCGAGTGCCGGAATCGATGTCTGGTTGAAGCCGGAATCTATATCCGTCGTTTGCGAAGGGCTAAAGACACGCCCTGAGTTCAAATTCGACCTGTTAAACAGCCTGACTTCGGTCGACTATATTGATCACTTTGAGGTTGTTTATCACCTCACATCACTCCCGATGAACTCATCAGCTGTGCTGAAGTCACGCGTTGGCATTGGGCGTACTGACGCTTCGATTCCGAGTGTTGTTTCGATCTGGCGCGGTGCCGACTATCAGGAACGTGAAGTGTGGGACCTTATGGGTATTCGTTTCGACGGCCATCCGAACCACAAGCGAATCATGCTGTGGGAAGGATTCCCCGGTCACCCGCTTCGCAAGGACTATGTCACTTACGATCAGTCGATCGTTTCGACCGCTCCTGGCGCATCTGAAGCAGGCTTGACGGACGGTGACGAGTAATGGCTATCAAGACCCAGCCAGTAACCGTAAACCTCGGTCCTCAGCACCCTTCGACTCACGGCGTGTTCCGCATGCGAGTGATGTTCGATGGTGAAGAAATCGTCGATGTAGAGCCCATTTTCGGCTACCTGCATCGCGGTTCGGAAAAGCTGGCAGAAGAGCGAACATATACCCAGATCGTCACGCTGACCGACCGCATGGACTACGTATCGTCGATGCTCAACAACCAGGCGTACATTCTGGCGGTTGAAAAACTGGCGGGAATCGAGCCTTCACCGCGTGGCGTGTGGCTGCGGATGATCGCATCAGAACTACAGCGAATCGCAAGTCACCTTGTTGCCACTGGATTCCTTTTGCAGGACCTCGGGGCACTTGGCACACCGCTCATTTACGCAATGCGTGAACGAGAAAATATTCTTGACCTGTTCGAGATGATCTGTGGTGCTCGCATCACAAACTCTTACCTCCGCCCGGGCGGAGTGTTCATGGATGCTCCAGAAGAGTTCTGGCCAGCTCTTGAACGTGGACTCGACGACATCGTTAGCACGATCGACGAACTTGAGGAGTACCTCAGCGGAAACGAAATCGTTTTCTCTCGTACCAAGGGCACCGCGGTTCTTTCGCCAGAACTGCTGATCAACGCTTCGATCACAGGGCCGATGCTGCGAGCCAGCGGTGTCGACTGGGATCTGCGTCATCGCGCACCATATGACTACTACGGCCGAATTACGTTCGAGCGCAAGCTCCACACGGCTTCCGACAACTACGCCCGGTACTGGGTGAGGGTTCAGGAAGCACGTGAGAGCGTGAAGATCATCAGGCAGTGCATCGAGCAGATCGAGCCCGGACCGGTACGTCCGTCGTTCGATGATGTTCCACGGCTTCTTCGTCCACCTGCTGGCGATGCCTACGCGGCTATCGAAGGCTCGAAGGGCGAACTCGGGTTCTACCTCGTAAGTGACGGCGGAATTTCACCGTATCGAATGCACGTGCGTGCGTCTTCACTTATCAACCTGACATTGTTGCGAGACATGCTCATTGGTGGGCAGTTTGGTGACCTGTTTGTCACGTTCGGTAGCGTCGATCTGAACATGGGTGAGGTGGACCGATAATGGACCAGGCCTTCCTCGACAACTCGCTCTGGCGGAACATCTACTGCGTACTCGCTGGTGATAGCGCTCAATGTGCTTCCCGCGAATACTCGAGCGGATTGCTTCCCGGTGGCATGGAATGGCTTGCGTTCCTTATCGCTGCGGCAGCTATCATTGGGCTATTCGTCAATGGCGTGCTTGGTGGCGTGATCGTGCTCATCTGGGGTGAGCGACGACTGTTCGGACGTTTCCAGTCACGAACTGGTCCCAACAGGTGGGGTCCGTTCGGCATGCTCACATCGGTCGCCGACGCAATAAAGACGATGTTCAAAGAAGATCTTGTTCCGGCAGAAGCCGACAGGATCCTGTTCAATCTAGCGCCAGTACTGATCGCCGCTCCTGCACTGTTGGTCTTCTCGGTAATTCCGTTTGGGATTGGCACCTATGTTGCCGACCTGAATATCGGTGTGCTGTTCATCATGGCGGTCACATCACTGACAACACTTTCGGTGCTTACGGCTGCATGGTCGTCGGCAAACCGAATTGCGATCCTTTCTGCGCTACGTTCGATCGCGCTTCTTATCAGCTACGAAATTCCGATGGCGCTTGCACTGGTCGGAATCATCATGCTCGCTGGATCGATGTCGCTTGGAGACATTATTGCTGCGCAGAACGTTCCTTTCATCATCGTGCAACCGCTGGCGTTCTTCGTGTTCTTCCTCGCAGCAATGGCTGAGATGGCGAGGGCACCGTTCGACCTGACCGAAGCCGAGTCAGAACTTGCCGCAGGGTATTTAAACGACTACGCCAGCATGAAGTTCGGTATTTTCTTCCTCGCTGAGTTCATGGCTGAAATCAGTACGTCAGCGATCGTTACGACGCTGTTCCTGAGTGGTTGGAGGGGCTTCGATCCGATTCCTTCGCACTTCTGGTTCGGCGCCAAGTTGATCGCTGTTCTATTCGTGATCATCTGGTTCCGAATGACGCTGCCTCGACTGCGCGTCGACCAGGTCCTCAAATTTGCCTGGAAGGGTTTATTTGAACTGACCCTGATCAACATTGTTGTCACGGCGATTCTCATTGCAATCTGGCCACAACCCACTACTTCGCAGTTGTGGATGATGGCCGCCATCAACTGGCCGATCGCAATAATCTCGATCTGGGGCGTGAGCAAGTTGCTCGGCACTTCGTCGTACGACAAGCCACAACCCGATGCCGACAACCCGGAATACCCGGTTGGTAGTGAAGAAATTCCAGCCGCTTCTGTTTACAAAGCTGAATCAACTTCCCAAGCGCAAGCCAGCAACGAAGGGGGCGACTAATGATTGGTCTTGGTTTGCGTCGTGGCTTTGTTGTCACGTTCAAAAACTTCCTGCGACCTGCTGTGACTGAACAGTACCCGGATCGACACGTGGGCCTCGTAGGCGCAGCGAAGGAAGCTGGAATGAACCCGTTCCAGTTCCTAGTGAAGAAGCCGGGCGACTCGCTAAAGGCGATTGCTGGACTGGCCACCGTGCCCGTCGCAGTTGAGCAGTCTCCTAGATTCCGTGGAAACGAGTTCACGTTCTTCGAAGATCGCTGTACCGCGTGTGCCAGCTGCGCAAAATACTGCCCGCTCGGCATCATCGAAATCGTTAGCGTGCCGGGCAAGATCGACGCCCAAGAGGGCGAAAGCTACAAGCTGGAAGTCTTCGATATTGATATCGGGCGTTGCATGTTCTGTGGCTTGTGCGTCGAGGCATGCCCTTACGACGCGCTGCACATGGGATCGCAGTTTGAACGGTCGAAATACGTTCGTGACGAGCTAATCATCACGAAGGAAGAGCTGTTCGACGCCGAAAAGCGTCCGAGCTCGTGGTACCGACCTCAATTTGAAGAAAACACATTCGATCCGTTCAAAGAGACGATCGTTGACCACCACGACGCCGGTCGCCACGAACGCCCGTCAGACGAAGACCTGAAGAAAAAGTGGGTCGACGAACGATGAGCATCATGGAAGTTTCTACTCTGACAACTATCGCCTTCTGGGCGGCCTCTGCGATGACGCTTGGGTTTGCGGCAATCGTTGTGACTCAGCGCGACGTTTTCAGGGCGGCTATCGCGCTGGCAGGCTCGTTCCTTGGAGTGGGAATTTTGTACTTCATACTCAGCGCCGAATTCGTTGGCGTTGTGCAGATACTTGTCTACGTCGGAGCAATTTCAGTATTGATGGCGTTCGCGGTGATGTTCATTCAGGACATCGCTTCGGGAAGCCGTCCGTCGCAGGGTCGTATCGTCGGAGCCGTTGTGGCGGTTCTGATATTTGCAGCCCTCGCATTCACTGCGTACAACACCAACTGGTCGACGATGGACGAGATTACCGATCCTGTCGCCGTTGCGGCTCTCACTGAGGGCTACGTTGAAATCGGTGAAGGCAACGAAATGACGATCGTCACCACGGCACCTGAAAGTAGCACTGACGTCGTCATCGAAAACGATGGCGTGTTTGTCGACAGCACGAGCGCACTCGGCGTGTCACTGATTCGTGAATACATGCTTGCCTTCGAGATCATCGGCTTGCTGCTTGTCGCCTCGCTAATCGGTGGGCTGATGTTGATGCGCGACCCGCCTCAACGTGATGAATCTGAACAAGAGACTGGAGGCGCCTCGGTATGACCATCGAGAACGTACAACTCGTCTCAGCCGCGCTATTTGCACTCGGCGCTTACGGTGTCGTTTCACGGCGCAGTCTGATCACCGTAATCATGTCGCTTGAACTGATGTTCAATGGTGTTGTGATCGCAGCCGTTGCGTTCAGCAGGTTCACTCCTGCTGCTGCATTGATGAGCGGCGACCCGGTAACAGCTGAAGCGATCCGCTCCGCTCTAACAGGTCACGTATTTGCCATATTCGTAACTGCAGTTGCCGCCGGTGAAGCAGCGCTCGCATTTGCACTTGTGTTCGCCATGTACAGGGCAACAGAGTCGGTGGAAATCACCGATGCCGCTGAGATGAAGAACTAGCTATGTGGGTTGATTATAAAAAGACACCAAACCTCATGACCGCCCAGATGTGGAAAGACCTGCTCGAAGGAGAAGGTCTGCCGACGAACATAATCCCCGACGGCGACATTCTCGATTGGGCAGAAGACGCTCCGTTTCGAGTGATGGTTCCCAAGGGCCGTGAACACGTAGCCGACGAAATTTTGAGAAAGCTGTAACAGGGAATATCTGTGATAACTGAAGGCCTAGCTTGGCTGATAATCGCCCTGCCCGTCGCCGCATTGCTGGTGAACGGGATACTGGTGCGCGCCTTCATGGGAGCCGACTCGAAGTACGCCGGTTACGTCACCGTTGCTGCTATCGGTGGGTCGTTTGTGCTTTCGTTGATGGCACTTGCCACCGTGATGTCGGATGGCCCACTTGAGCTTGAATCTCACGACTGGATATCAATTGGTGGACTGAACCTGAGGTTCGGCCTGATGCTCGACCAGCTAACGGTAATCATGCTGGTGGTTGTGAGCGGTGTGAGTCTGCTTGTTCAGATATACGGTCAGGCGTACATGCACGGCGATAAGAGCTACACCCGCTACTACGCTTACATGGCGTTGTTCACAGCTTCGATGCTGGGTCTTGTTCTCTCACGCAACATGATCCAGGTGTTTGTGTTCTGGGAGCTTGTTGGTGTTTCTTCGTATCTGTTGATCGGGTTCTGGATGGATCGTCCTACGGCCGCTGCGGCTGCCAAGAAGGCGTTCCTTATGACGAGGTTCGGGGACTTCGGGTTCCTGCTGGGAATTTTGTATCTCTACTCGCAGAGCCCGTCGTACATGGACATCTCGACGCTCTATCACGCCATCGACGCCGGCGACATCGCCGTATCGGTAGCAACGTGGGTCGCACTTGGACTGTTTGCTGGAGCGATTGGTAAATCGGCACAGTTCCCACTTCACTCCTGGCTGCCAGACGCCATGGAAGGCCCAACATCCGTATCTGCATTGATCCACTCGGCAACGATGGTTACCGCCGGTGTGTTCCTGGTTGCACGGTTCTTCCCGCTGTTCGAGCACTCCGACATCATGACGCTCGTAGCGTTGGTCGGTGGGTTTACCGCCGTGTTCGCAGCGACGATGGGTCTGGTTGCCAATGACATCAAGCGTGTGCTGGCCTATTCGACTATTTCGCAGCTCGGCTACATGATGCTTGCACTCGGTGTTGGCGCGTACGCCCCGGCGCTGTTCCACCTGTTCACGCACGCCTTCTTCAAGGCGGCACTGTTCTTGGGAGCCGGTTCCGTTCACCACGCTTCGGGCACTTTCAACATGAAATACATGGGCGGACTCAAGAAGCACATGCCTAAAACCTACTGGGGCATGATCATCGCTAGCTTGAGTCTTGCCGGACTTTTCCCGTTCTCGGGATTCTGGTCGAAAGACGAAATTCTGGGTCACGCAGCTGAAGTTGGAACGAACACCGGCAACATCGTGCTCGCTCTGGGACTCATCGCAGCACTGATGACAGCGTTCTACATGTTCCGGGCCATATTCCTTACGTTCCACGGTGAATGGAAGGGCGGCGGTGAAAAAGAGATGGAAGATGCTGAAGCCGCAGGCGAACCCGCCCCGGTGGGCAGCGCGAACTCGCACCTTGGTGAGTCGCCGTGGCTGATGGTCGGTCCGGTCCTGCTACTGGCAGTACTGGCGATATTTATTGGATTCTTCTCTAACCCGGTCGTTGAAGTTGCTGGAATCGACAAGCACGCATTCGCCCACTTCGTTACGGCTGAGAACCACGATGTGTTCCCGGATCACGAAGCGGCGATACACGCCGGGGCAGAGCCTGAATTTAATTTCATGGTCGCTGGCATTTCGACAGTCTTCGCAATTTCCGGGATTGGCCTGGCGTACTTGATGTACATCCGAGGCGCCATTTCGCCTGCAGCGATGGGTGCGAGATTCCAGCCGATATACAAGTTCATGTTACGCAAGTACTACTTCGACGAGTTGTACGAGGATCAGATCGTTCGCAAAGGCTTCTACAAATACGTTGCCGACACGCTTCGATGGTTCGATGAGCACTGGATAGATAACGCAAACGTCTACATTTCCAACTGGGTAAGCCGGATTGGAAAGAGCGGGGCGTTGGTTCAAAACGGTCAAACACAGACTTACGCAGTTGGCATGGTCATCGGCGTGGTCGCAGTTGTAGCAGCATTCCTGCTTTGGGGCTAAAAACGAACGTGGAACTTAGCTCGATCAAAACTGAATATTCTGGCAACACCGAATTCGGGGTGATCCGTGTTTGATGGGTTATTGACGATAACGGTGTTCCTGCCGGCAGCGGTGGCCATACTGGTCGCTCTGTTCGCACGCGGCAAAAATGCCGACCAACAGATTCGATGGGTTTCCATCGGGGCGACCCTCGTTACGTTTGCTCTGACGATACTGGTGTTCGTTGGCTACGATCAGGATGCCGGTGGCATTCAGATGATCGACTACTTCGAACGCTGGATTCCGATCGACGCACTGCGATCTTCTTACCTGCTCGGTGTCGACGGCCTGAGCGCACCTCTCGTGTTGCTCACCGGAATACTTGGTTTCGCGGCAGCGCTGGGTTCGTGGCGTATCAAGAAGCGTGTCCGTGAGTACTTCATGTGGCTGCTGTTGCTGCAGACCGCAGTACTTGGCGTGTTCGTTTCGCTCGATCTGCTGCTGTTCTTCATCTTCTTCGAGTTCGAACTGATCCCGATGTTCATGCTCATCGCTATCTGGGGAAGCGGGCGACCACGCTACTCGGCGATGAAGTTCGTACTGTTCACCCTGGCCGGTGGCGCGTTCATGTTGGTTGGCATACTGGCGATCTATGTGACCCCTGGCGTGAATACGCTGGCGATGGTTTCCATTCCTTCAGAAGCTCTTGGTGGGGCAGCCGCAATTGTTGGGATTCCTGAACTCATGGCAGCTGCCGATCTCGTGGTTCCTGCTGCACTGATATTTGGATTCTTCTTCATTGCGTTCGCGGTGAAGCTGCCTTTGTGGCCCGTTCACAGCTGGTTGCCCGACGCTCACACCGATGCGCCGACCGCAGTTTCCGTAATGCTTGCCGGTGTTTTGCTGAAGATGGCCGGTTACGGTTTACTACGAATCAACCTTGGCTTCTTCCAGGAAACGAAGGGCTTCACGATTCACGATGTTTCCGGGTATCTGGCGATGCTCGCTGCTGTGTCGGTGATATATGGCGGAATAATTACGATTCGTCAGACAGATATGAAACGGCTGATCGCTTATAGCTCGATCAGTCACATGGGCTTTGTGCTGCTCGGCGTAGCAGCCGTAGGATCGTCCGCTGCTCACACCTCGACCGCAGGTCTTAATGGAGCCGCACTCCAGATGTTCACCCACGGCACGATCACTGGACTCGCCTTCCTGATGGTTGGCCTGACCTACGATCGCACCCACACACGCCATATTCCGCATCTTGGCGGGCTTTGGAAGAAGATGCCGCTGATCGCAATATTCTTCATCATCGCTGGATTTGGATCACTTGGACTACCTATGCTTTCCGGCTTCGTATCCGAAATCATGGTCTTTTTGGGCACGTTCTCGGTATGGCCAACGGCCACGAGTGTTGCCGCGTTTGGCGTTGTTCTGGCAGCCGGGTACACGCTCTGGATGGTTCAGCGAACGTTCTTCGGCGAGCGACCTGTGACCCCGGGACTTTCCGACGAGGTTTACGACAATCTTGAAGACGCCAACTGGGTCGATATGATCCCGGTAATTGCTCTGGCGGCCCCTATTTTTATCGTTGGTATATGGCCTTCAGTGATCACCGACATGTTCGATATTGGAATTCAGGCGGTGCTTAGGTAATGACTGTCCAGGACTTCTGGGTACTGTCCCCTGAAATAGCCATGGCCTTGCTGGCTCTTGTCGTGATCTCCGTTGATCTCGTCACTCGGAGCATGGCCAAGATTTCTACAGTCGCGTTCATCGGGCTGGCCGCACCTCTGTTCTTAACGATGAACCTGTGGTTTGGCTGGGTCGGCAATCCTGTCGATGGTCCGGCACTGTTCGGAACCGTTGAGGCTGATCGGTTCTCGCTGTTCTTCAAATTCCTGTTGATCTCGGTTACCGCGGGCACGATTCTTGCTTCTGCCAGGTACATCGCCAGCGACCGTATGAAGGACTACGGAGGCGAGTTCGTCTCACTCGTGTTGCTATCCGTAACGGGAATGATGCTGCTCGTATCGGCGACAGAGTTGATCACGATCTACGTTGCGCTTGAACTGAGCGCACTTCCGGTTGTCGCTCTGGCTGCCATTCACCGCACCAAACAGGGTATTGAAGCCGGGACGAAGTTCTTTGTACTCTCGGCGATCTCAAGTGCGATTCTGCTCTACGGATTCGCTTATCTCTACGGCTACACCGGCAGCACAAATCTTGACGTAATTATGTCTCGACTGGCGGTACTCCCAACCGAAGCCGGCATTCCTTTTGGCTCTTATGCCGTGCTTCTCTCGGTCATCATGATCGTCGCCGGGTTCGGCTTCAAGATGGCCGTTGTACCGTGGCAGATGTGGGTACCCGACGTTTATCAGGGTGCTCCAACGCCGGTTGCTGCGTTCCTTTCTGTTGCCTCGAAAGCCGCTGCGTTCGCCGTGATCATGAGGATCATGTACACAGCGTTTGGCAACGAAACGCTGATGCAGGACTGGTCGGGACTATTTGCGATTCTGGCTGCAGTGACCATGACGGTCGGTAACACGCTGGCGCTATCGCAATCGAATATCAAACGACTACTCGGTTATTCGACTATTGCTCAGGCCGGTTACATCCTTGTTGGACTTGCCTCGGTGTCTGCCAACCAGGTGGGTGTTACATCCGCTAATGCTGGTCCTCAGGGCGCTTTGTACTACCTCGCCGGATATGCCTTCACAAACCTCGCCGTGTTCTTCGCTGTGATTGCCATTACTTCACGAACCGGCGACGACTCGATCGAGAGTCTGAACGGCATGCTGAAGCGTTCGCCATTGCTGGCGGGTCTTCTCATATTTGGTCTGTTGTCGCTTCTTGGCATGCCGCCAACGGTTGGTTTCATGGCCAAAGTGGTCGTTTTCGGAGCGGCTCTTAACGCCAATCTGACATGGCTTGCGATCATCGGTGTTGTGAACACGGTCATCGCCGCTTACTACTATTTGCGGGTTATTCGAGCGATTGTGTTCGAGGATCCTGCAGACGATTCGACGTTCAGTGCCGACAAGCCGATTCTGATCGCAGCAGGTGTTGCAGCGGTCGGTGCCGGGGTGTTCGGTCTGGCGCCGTTCCTGATTCTCGATTTCGCAGACAAGGCGCTTTCTATCATTCCGAGGCTGTAGGAGCCTTTCAAGTACGGCGGTTTATTCCGCTGGCCGCTAAGACTTGCGGGGCAGTAGACTGCTAACGACTCTCGATTACACGGACTGAAATTGACGAATATGCCCAGTTACCAGAACATAGGAATCGTTCACAACGGCGAACTTGCTGAGGCGGAAGACCTCGCCAAAGTTCTTACGATCGAATACGCCCAGGGGCGGAAGTTTTGGCTCGCAACACCGGGCGATCTTTCTGAACATGGCGAACAGCTTGCAAAGTCCGATCTGATAATCACGATCGGTGGCGATGGCACGATTCTGCGTGGTGCACACGCTGCGTCAGCCCGTGCCATCCCGGTTCTTGGCGTAAACATGGGCCGTGTCGGCTTCATGAGTGATGTTGAGGCAAAAGATGCCGTTGCCGATGTTGGCTGGTATCTCGATGGCAATGCTCGAATCGAGCGTCGCTTCATGTTGAGCGCTACCGTGTCAGGCGATGACACGCAGCCGATACTTGCCCTGAACGACGTCACCGTCGCCCGTGGCGCTGTGCTCAGGGTTATCGAGGTCAGTACGGTGGTCGACGGGGTTCACCTCGCAACGTATCGAGGCGACGGTGTTGTCGTGTCAACCGCAACCGGTTCAACGGGTTACAGCCTGTCGCTGGGTGGACCGGTGATGGATCCGACTTCTCAGGACTTTCTCGTAAAGCCAATCGCAACCCACATGAGCCAGTTTGGTGGGGCGATACTGCAGGCGTCATCAACAGTCGAACTCACTGTTCAGTTGTACGAAGACGCAACGTTAAATGCTGATGGATTCATCGACCGCGCACTGCATGCCGGCCAGACCGTTACGCTCACTCAAGCTGGCAACTACGCTTCGTTCCTCAGGCGAAAACCTGCGGCCGATTTCTGGGGCGATCTTTCGAGGCGGTTGGGACTGCGAAAAGGTTCCATCAAATCGTCATAAAATCGTCGCATCTAGCACCTGATTTTTCGGTAAAATAATTACGTTTTGCAGCCCAAACGCCCGACCACAGTGTCAGTCAGCCGTAAATACGAGGGAAACCGAATCTCCCTGCGAGTTGACACCGCTCGATTTGACGATGGCCCCGCGTTTGACCGTGAGATTGTTGAACATCCCGGCTCAGTGGTACTGGTTCCCATCACCGACGATGGGAAAGTCCTGCTCATCCGGCAGTATCGACAGGCAGCAGAGAAGTTTCTTTTGGAAGCCTCTGCCGGAACAAGAGAAGCAGGTGAAAGCCCGGAAGTTACCGCTCACCGGGAATTGCAAGAAGAGGTCGGATACAAAGCCGGAAAACTTATTCCAATTGGTGGTTCCTGGGTCGCTCCCGGATACTCGACAGAGTATTCATACATGTACATTGCGACCGATCTAGAAGAAGCTTTGCTACCCTCTGACGATGGAGAAGATATCGTCGTTGAAGAGGTTGATTTTGAGGATCTGAACCGATTGATAGCCGATGGCGAACTTGAAGACCAGATGTCGATAGCTGCATTGCTATCGGCGCAGTATGTGTACACACAGCACATCAAGAGTTGAACTAATGACGATGACGACACTAATAACCCCCCGACGTAGCACGAGTCGAGCCTATGTATGAGCATGATGTCCTGATTATCGGCGGAGGACTCGCCGGCCTCAGGGCAGCGGTTGAAATCACGCGCGCTGGTGTCGATGTGGCAGTAATTTCGAAGGTTCACCCGGTGCGCAGTCACTCGAATGCTGCTCAGGGTGGCATCAACGCTCCTCTTACCGACCGTGGTGACGAGTGGGAAGGCCACGCCTACGACACGATCAAGGGAAGCGACTTCCTTGCTGACCAGGACGCTGTCGAAGTGATGTCGAGTGAGGCCGGTGAAGCCGTTCTCGAACTCGAACGAATGGGTGTCATTTTCAGCCGAGGCGAAGACGGCAAACTGGGAACCCGGGCGTTCGGTGGCCAGAAGGTCGCCCGAACGTTATTTGTTGGAGCCATCACCGGCTCGGCAATTCTTCACGTTCTATTTGAACAGTCGCTCAAGCTCGGTCTGAACGTCTACGAAGAATGGTTCGTCACCAAGCTCATCATCGAAGACGGCGCATGCCGCGGCGTGGTCGCAATCGATCTCAAAACTGGCGAAATGCACACGATCAAGGCCAAGGCAGTCATCGTGGCAGCCGGTGGTGCTGGGCGTGTGTTCGAGCCGTCGACCAATGCATTGATTTGCACCGGTGATGGTCTCTCGCTTGCGTACCAGGCAGGTGTTCCGTTGATGGACATGGAGATGATCCAGTACCACCCAACGACTCTTGCCCGAACTGGCATTCTGATGTCGGAAGCGGCTCGTGGTGAGGGGGCATATCTTCTCAACGCTTCGGGCGAACGATTCATGGAGAAGACGGCCCCTGACTATATGGAGCTTGCTTCACGTGATGTTGTTTCTCGGGCAGAGCAGACGGAAATCGACGAGGGCAGGGGGATCGACGGAAACGTTCTTCTGGACCTTCGACATTTGGGTCGGGATTTCATTGAACAACGACTTGGCTACTTGCAGGAAGTATCAGTTGAGTTCCTCGGTATCGACATGGCTGAACAGCCAGTTCCTGTGCAACCAGGAATGCACTACATCATGGGCGGTGTCAAGACCGATGTGGACGGTGCGACGAACGTGCCGGGGCTATACGCCGCCGGTGAGTGTGCGAACGTCAGCGTTCACGGTGCGAACCGCTTGGGTGCTAACTCGCTTCTCGACACCGTGGTGTTTGGTCGACGTTCAGGCGTACACGCTGTTGAGTACATCAAGAGCGTTGGTGGTCACTCTCGTGCAGAGGAAGACCTTGCAAGCGAGAAGGTTCGATTGCAGGCGCTTCTCGACCGACCGAACGGCGAACGTGTCGCAACGGTTCGAAACGACATGGCGCGCGGCATGACCAAGGGCATCGGTGTATTCCGCGATCAGGCTTCGATGGAAGGTGCTCTCGAAAACCTCATCGATGTGAAGTCTCGAATGGGCGGATTCTCGATCGAAAACAAGGGAAAGGTATTCAATACCGACCTGATGTTCGGTCTTGAACTCGAATTCATGATCGACTGTGCCGAGACTGTTGTCGCTGGTGCGCTGACTCGTAAAGAGAGCCGTGGAGCTCACTTCCGAACGGATATAACCGAACGAGACGATGAAAACTGGCTGAAGCACACCCTGATGTACAAGGACGATGAGGCTGAGAACGGTGTTCGCGTTGAAACGTCTGACGTGAAGATCACGCAGTGGGAACCAGTAAAGAGGGTCTACTAAATGCCGGACACTATGAACGTAAAACTGAAGATCAAGCGATTCGACCCCACTCAATCAGGTGGCAAAACCTGGTGGCAGGAGTACGAGGTTGATATTCACCCAGACTCAACAGTTCTCGACTCGCTAATTGAGGTACGAGAACATGAAGACGGCACTCTGGCAATGCGATGTGCGTGCCGGGCTTCGATTTGCGGTTCGTGTGGGATGAAGGTCAACGGCAATGCAAAGCTTGTCTGTAAGACTCGTGTTGTCGACGTTGCGCCAAACGGCGAGCAGCTGACAATCGAGCCAATGGGCAACCAGCACGTCGTCAAAGACCTCGTGATTTCTCTCGACACTTTCTTCGCGCAGATCAATCGAGTGGAGCCTTACCTCCAGCCGAGTTTCGTTCCAGAGCAGGGTGAATACACCGCCACGAACGAGTCGATGGAGAACCTGCTCATTTCAATGAACTGCATCATGTGTGGTTGCTGTGTATCTGATTGCACGGTTCTCGAAGTCGACTCGAACTTCATTGGTCCCGCAGCGCTGGCAAAGGCGTGGCGGTTTACTGAAGACCCACGAGACTCGAAGCGTGACGAGCGCTTGAAGGCGTTGAACGACGAAGACGGTGGAATGTGGGACTGCACACGCTGCATGAAGTGTGTCGATGTCTGCCCCAAAGGCGTTGCACCCATGGATCGGATCATGGAACTGCGTGAGGCCGCTATCGAAGCTGGCAATACGAACACCCATGGCTACCACCACACCGAATCGTTCTACAACTCTGTGAAGAAGAATGGGCGTCTTGACGAAACCCGTTTGGCTATCGACTCTGCGGGCATGTTCAATATTCCGCGAATGCTCGATCTCGTTCCTATCGGGCTCGCCGCAATGCGAAAAGGAAAGCTGCCTCCACTGATGCCGCACAAAGCTGAAGACCATAAAAAAGTGAAAGAACTCTACGAAAGGGTCGAAGGTGAATCGAAATGAAGTACGCCTTCTATCCCGGATGTGTAGCCCGTGGCGGTGCGCCCGAACTTTACGATTCTGCCCTCGCCGTCATGGAACGACTCGGCATCGAGCATGTCGAGCTGACAAAAGCAGCCTGCACTGGAGCCGGTGTGCTGCAGGAAAAGAACCTGAAGATGGGCGACATCTTGAACGTTCGAACGTTCGCTATGGCTGAGCAGATGGATCTGCCGATCATGGTGCTGTGTTCAACCTGTCAGGGCGTGATGAGCCAGGCCAACCACCGGGTTAAACGCGATCCTGAGTATCTTGCCGAGATCAACAAGCACCTCGCTACTGAGGGTCTTGAGTACAAGGGCACGACCTCGGTGAAGCATCTTTTGTGGGCGCTGATCGAGGACATCGGACTCGACAAGCTGAAAGAGACATTCACTCGTGAACTGACCGGGATGAACATGGCACCGTTTTACGGCTGCTACATGGTTCGACCTACCGACGCTCTTGAGTTCAAGGAAATCCCATCTCGTGAGACCTCGCTTGAGGATCTGATCGAGGCGGTTGGTGGTACGGTTACCGAGAAATTTACTGGTAAGACTGCCTGCTGTGGTTTCCCGATTCTGTTCATCAACCAGGCCAACTCGATGAAGATGGTCGCCAACCACACTGGTAGTGCGCAGGACCTCGGGGCCGACGCAATGGTCACTCCGTGCCCGCTGTGTCACCTGAACCTTGATGGCTACCAGCCAAAGGCTCGCAAGCAGGTTCGTGGCGACAAGGCTGAACTCCCTGTCATCCACGTGCCGCAGTTGATCGGACTGGCGATGGGTATGAGCGAGAAGGCTCTGGGACTCCAGAAGCACATTGTTTCAACCAAGGAACTGGTTCGGAAAGCAGAGGCTCTACCTACGCAGGTCTAGTTCTCTTTTCACACAACGAAATTCAAACGACCATGGGATTTTCCTCGGGTCGTTTTTTGTTTGGGGAAAATTGTGTTCAGTTTGGTGCCACGAACGGTGAGTTGTGCCAGTCGTTGAGCATGATGCTGTGCTCTTCGACTATTTCTAGAATCCGATTGTCGTTCCAGCCTCGGGCTCCCATCCAGCGTAGCACCCATTGTGGGTCAGGAGCGCTGGCGTCGTCGGGAAAGTTGAGAAGTGAGGTCTTTAGCTCGGGATTTTTTCCGACGTAATCGGGCACAGCGCACCGGTTTTCGATTAGCTCTCTGGCAGCAACCACATCGCCGCCATTGATTCTGAGAACGCGTTCGAGCCAGGTGTCGAACTCCCATGCGACTGCTAATGACCAGAGTTCTCGGCCTTCCGTGCCGCGTCGGGTTCCGGGAAACAGACCTATGAATCTTTTTAAGAGTCCCGGTTTCTGGCCGTATTTTGTGGGAATCGTGAGATCACCAACAACGTCGAGAACTGCTGCGTAAGCGGCTGAAACGAAGTCGACGTACATCGGCTCGTATTCGGCCTCTGATTCTGGTAATTCGACTTCGTATTCGTAGTCAGGAGTTTCAAGCTCGAAGTCCCACGCCAGTAATGCGAACTCGAGCGTCGATGGCGTCGGCGGACTAGGTCGCCAACTCAGCGCTTCTGTGAGTTCAGTGTCTCGAGGCAAGTGGGTTCGCCTTTCTAACGGGAATCATTCGAGGTTGCGTATAGCTTAGTCGGGTGTCACAGCTATTGTCATTCCGAACTTGTTCAGAATCCCGTGTACTGGAACCAACAGACAACTAAAAAATTCACGTTTACGCCAGAATTGATGGCTTCTGATTGTGTTGATAACGATCCTGAATCAAGTTCAGAATGACAGTAGATGAAGTGAGGTGACCCATCGGTCGCCTCACTTTCGTTCTAGTTCAATACGTTCTGAAGAACGGCCTGACTTACTAGCCAAGACTTATCGATCTCTCAGAAAACGAGCCACTGGCTTAGGCTTTCGCCATAATGTCGACTAGTTCCTGGACTGAGTCGGCTGATGCCTTGAGGGCTGACGATTCGTTGTCGGTTAGTTCGACTTCTATGATCTCTTCGATACCTGCTGCGCCGAGTTTTACTGGCACACCGGCGTAAAGATCGTTGATGCCGTATTCGCCTTCGAGGAACGCTGCACAGGGCAGGATTTCCTTGCGATCGAGCAGAATCGACTCGACCATCTGGGCAACAGCTGCGGAAGGAGCGTAGTAGGCAGATCCTGTCTTCAGTAGACCAACGATTTCGGCACCACCGTCACGGGTTCGCTGAACGATCTCTTCAAGTCGGCCAGCTTTGATCAACTTGGCCACGGGCACGCCGCCAACAGTGGTTGAGCCGATCAGCGGAACCATAGTGTCGCCGTGTCCACCAAGAACGTAAGCCGAAACATTGGTTACGGATGCGTTGAGTTCCTGTGAAAGGAAAGTACGGAACCGGGCAGTGTCGAGAATACCGGCCATGCCGATAACTCGTTCTTTCGGGAAACCGCTGACCCTGTATGCGTGCTGAACCATTGCGTCGAGTGGGTTCGAAACGACGATCATGACGGCGTTGGGGGAGTACTTGGCGGCCTCTGCGGTTACAGACCCGACGATTTTCATGTTCGTCATCAGCAGGTCGTCACGGCTCATGCCGGGCTTGCGCGGGATTCCAGCGGTGATAACCACGACATCGGAGTCTGCGGTGTCTTCGTAGGAGTTTGCACCCGTGATCTGGGCATCGGTTCCGACCACCGGGCCAGACTCGAGCATGTCTAGTGCGATTCCCTGTGGCTTGCCTTCAACGATATCGACAAGAACAACGTCGGCGTAGCCTTTTTCGAAAATACGCTGAGCTGTTGTTGCGCCAACAAAACCGGCACCAACTACTGTCACTTTGAACTTCATAACTTAAATCTTCCTCGGCTTCTCAAGCTTCTCACCTGGGCGAATTCGCAATGAACTTAGACTCAAAACAATCGAGTCATCACTGCCACTTGTGAGGTTTTCCTTTTCTGGGTAATACCTTGCCCGTATCAGGTCTTATCGCATGGGTTTCGTTGGTCTTGGCTGCTGACTTGTCGGTCACACGGTCCATACCATCGATTCCGGGCGTTCCCATGGCTTCTGCGTGGCCCATTGCCACGAATAAAATATCGGCCGTTTCATCTGCAACGGCGTCGTCGCCTTCTTTTTCCGATATCGCCTGCGCAAGCTCGTTGAATTCCTCGTCCAGAATGCTCGTTCGATTTGCGACTATCTCGGTTGCGCTCTGACCCTGAAACTGCCCTGAGCCAACCTCGAAGCGATTGTGGAAGTCCCAGACCTCTCCTGCCATTTTAGACACGGAGTCGACGAATTCCTGCCGCCCAACAACATTGGGTGCGTAGTCGCGTTCCTGCTCTTGATTTTGGGGAGATTCGGTCATTAACTGTGCTTGCTAGAGCGGGATGTTCCCATGTTTTTTCGGTGGCAGAGTATCGACCTTCGATTCGAGCATTCGGAGGGCTTTCACCAGCTCGGGTCGGGTTTGTGCAGGGTCGATCACATCATCGATGTAGCCACGATTGGCAGCTACGTACGGGTTTGCGAACTGATCGCGGTAGTCGTTGACCAGTTCGGTGCGCTTGGCTTCTGGGTCATCGGCATCTGCGATTTCTCTACGTCGAATTACGTTGATAGCGCCTTCGGGTCCCATCACAGCGATCTCAGATCCCGGCCAGGCGAAATTCACGTCTGTCCGCGTCTCTTTTGAGCCCATGACGATGTAAGCACCACCGTAGGCTTTTCGCAGAATGACCGTGATCTTCGGCACCGTTGCTTCAACGTAGGCGTAGAGGAGTTTCGCACCGTGGCGAATGAGTCCGCCGTACTCCTGCTGCATACCGGGCATGAAGCCGGGCACATCGACAAATGTCACGATCGGAACGTTGAACGCATCGCAGAAGCGGACGAATCGAGCGGCTTTGTCTGATGCGTCGATATCGAGCATACCCGCCATCTGGTTGGCCTGATTGGCGACAACTCCGATGCTCATGCCATCGAGTCGAGCAAAACCAACAACAACGTTGGGTGCGAAGTTGTGGTGAACCGGCAGGAAATCGCCGTTGTCTACCACTTTCGAAATCACATCCATCACGTCGTATGGCTGGTTCGCTGCATCGGGAACAACGTCTCTCAACCCAGTGTCGGCACGATCGGGAGCATCTGTTGGTTCGTTCGAAGGAGCCGATTCGGCGTTGTTCGACGGCAGATATGAGAGAAGTGCTCGCACGTGGGCGAAGCAGGCTTCTTCCGATTCCGCTGTGAAATGCGCGACTCCGCTTCGTGAGGCATGGGCTGTTGCGCCGCCAAGATCCTCGTGCGAAACCTCTTCGCCGGTAACCGCCTTCACAACGTCGGGGCCGGTGATGTACATCTGCCCGATGCCTTCGACCATGTAGATGAAGTCGGTAAGGGCAGGGGAGTAGACCGCTCCGCCGGCTGCGGGCCCCGCAATGATGGTGATCTGCGGAACTACACCGGATGCGAGAGTGTTTCGCTTGAATATTTCGCCATACCCGGCAAGGGAGTCGATTCCTTCTTGAATTCGTGCTCCACCAGAGTCGTTAATGCCGATTATCGGTGCGCCCATGCGCATTGCATGGTCCATCACTTTAGAGATTTTCTGGGCTGCCACCTGGGACAACGAACCGCCCAACACAGTGAAGTCCTGGGCGTATGCAAACACCTGGTTACCGTCGACTGTGCCGTGGCCGGTTACGACTGAATCGCCTTCGAATCGCTGCTTGTCGAGGCCGAGGTCTGTTGACCTGTGGGTGACGAACGTGTCGAGTTCGACAAAGCTGCCGTCGTCGAACAGGCTCACAAGGCGTTCACGTGCCGTGAGTTTGCCACGTTTGTGCTGTGATTCGACCCGTCGTTCGCCGCCGCCCAGATGTGCGGTTTTTCGTCGAGCTTCGAGATCTTCCAGCTTTGTCGTCTGCGCCTGATCTTCAGACGCGTCGGGTTTGGATTCGGTGGCTATCGTGATGCCTCGCTGGCTAGAGTTTTAGTGCGTGCGTCGCAAGATTGTTTTGGCAATTTACCTGCTGTTGAATCTCATGGCGCAGAGCGCCAACAAATCCTAACTTACGGCAAGATGTCCAGCAACTCCGCTATTGGGATTATTTCACACCTATCCGGTGTTAAAATCGGATGGTAAAAATTCCATTGCTGATACCCGGCGTGTTGCCAGTTCGAAGAAACGATAGCTACGGCCAGATCACTTGTCTTCAATTCACGACATAACAATTCCGACGCTTCGTCTTGGCTCAATTGAGTTCATTTGGGGCGTGCGGACGTACGTGATGGGTGTTGTTAACGCTACTCCCGACTCGTTTTCGGGAGATGGGGTGTTACCGACTCCGGGTGATGTTCAGGCTGCGATAGACCAGGCGTTGCGCATGGAGGACGAGGGTGCCGACATTATTGATGTGGGCGGCGAATCTACTCGGCCTGCCAGTGTTTATCCCGATGCTGCGCCGGTCACTGGGGATGACGAAGTTTCCAGAGTAGTTCCAGTGATCGCGGGTTTGATCGGGCGGCTTGGTATTCCGATTTCTATTGATACGCGTAAGGCGAGCGTCGCTGCCGCAGCGATTGATGCCGGGGCGGTTCTTGCCAATGATGTGTCGATGCTTGGAGACGCCGAGATGGCTGGCGGGATCGCTGGAAAGGGTGTGCCGATTGTCGTGAGTCATATTCGCGTTGGAGGACACTCAGGCGGTGTGGTTGAAGATGTAATCGCCGATCTTCGATCTTCTATCGAGCAGTTGACGGCGGCTGGGGTTGATCGTTCTCTAGTAATCGCAGATCCGGGGATCGGGTTCGCTAAAAACGGCGACCAGTCGCTGTTGCTGATGAAAAACATCGCTCGGATTCGCGCTGAATTGAACCTTCCACTGCTTCTCGGAACTTCTCGTAAATCGTTCATTGGAGCGACTACTGGCGAGCCTGTTGATGATCGTCGGTTTGGTACCGCGGCGACTGTTGCACTGTCGATTCAGGCTGGTGCGGACATCGTTCGGGTTCATGATGTGAAGGAGATGGTGCGGGTGGCGAAGATGAGCGATGCGATTGCCCGAGCAAGCGCCCAAGATGACGGTGCCGGGGATGCCTAGTCGACTCGTAACTGCGTACATCGGGCTGGGAAGTAATCTCGGCGATCGTTCTCGGAACCTTCAGGGAGCAGTCGAACGCCTGTCGAGCATTGGGAATGTCACCGCAATGAGTTCGATGTTCGAGACCAAGCCGTGGGGCGTTGACGGCTATCAGCCTCGTTACTTGAATCAAGCGGTAGCAGTGGAAACGACTCTTGACCCACTTGAAGTCGTCACGGAATTGCTGTCTATCGAATACTCGCTGGGTCGGGCAAGGGAAGAAAAGAACGCTTCTCGAACGCTTGATCTTGATCTGTTGCTGCACGGCGACTCGGTTGTAGAGGCGAGCGGGGTTACCGTTCCGCACCCTCGGCTACACGAACGAGCGTTTGTACTTGTTCCGCTGGTGCAGATAGCTCCTGAGCTGGTTCACCCGGTCTTGAAGCGAACGATGGCAGAGTTAGCAGAGTCTTCCGACCGCTCAGGGATCAGCGGGATGGCTTAGTCATTGTGATGGCGTTGTAGTTACTGAAAGACTGCCATGCTGATTTTATTTGAGTATCTTTCTCTCCCTTGCAGCGATGTCTTTGAGCGCTAGATACTGCTCGTATTCACCGACACAACGCGTCCCCACACCAGATCCCACGACTCCGCTCGGGAAACGGCAGCCACTAGCTCGAAATCGAGTTTTCAAACAGCACTCGTAGCACTGCTGCCAGAAGGAATATCACGACGCCTATGAACACCATGGCGTTGTAGCCGATTAGCCAGGAAAGCCGGTCGACCATGCCCTTCGGATGTGCTGTTGGGTCGAAGTCCGACTGCCGAAAACGCCATACGAGGTAGAACATCCACAGCGCCAACGCCAGCTTCACGCCAAGCACGATGAACCACGCCGCCGTGGCGTCGTCTCCTGTCAGGCGGTCGAACATCAGAACGATGCCCGTGACGATGATCGCAATCACTGAAATATCGACGAGTTCGCGGTAAACCGAGCCGAGCGGACGCATGATGGGGCGAATCAGCTCCGGGTTGGCTTTTTCAACCGGTCGCAGCACGAATGCGAAGAATGCGCTTCCGCCTATCCACGCCACTGCGCCGATAGCGTGGGCCCATCGCACGAACAGCATGATCCAATCGCCGGCATCAATTTCTCCAAACATGGAGCGATTATGCCACCAACAGCTGCTAGATTACCCGGTGGTTGAGCATCTAGAAATCGTAAAAACCCAGCCTGGGTGGCTAGCTGGCCAGCAATGCATCCAGTTGCTCGGCGAGTTGCTCTTCGCCGATGATGCCGGTCCACGTGCGGGCGATGTTGTGGTCTTTGTTCAGGAACACAGTAGTTGGGTACGAGAACGCCTTGTAGCCAAACTGGACTGTGGAATTAAGATCGGGCATGTTCGGGTATGTGAGTCCGAGCTCCCTCACGAATGCCTGACCGTTAGCTGCCGAGTCGAGTCCGAGCTGTTGTATGCCGATGAAAGCAACATCATCGCCGTACTTTTCGTAGGCGGTTTGCAGATCGGGCATTTCGGCCCTGCAAGGTGGGCAGGAAGGGAACCAGAAGTTCACAAGTACGGGCTTGCCTTCGTGCATTTCGAGGCTGAAGTCTCCGTGTTCGAAGGTTGCTCCAACGATTGGAGGAGCGTTTCCAACCGATTCGCTCGATCCGCTTGCTGCAATCTCAGCCACTGACTTCGCAGGCTCGTCGCCGCCGCATGCAACTGCAGCGATCGCAACAAGTCCGATCAGAGCGAGCAGCCACGCACGTCTGGCCAGTCGGGGTGATTCAGATTGATTGGCGACTCTATTGGTAATTCGATCCATCGAAACGATCACTCCAGGAGGATAACTGCGAAACAATTTTGGGACATCTCTTAGTTTGATATAACTGGTCGTAGCAACGCTGCCGCTGGCATGGGATGCAAATAGATATACGCACATCCCACACCAGCGGTTCCCAGCTAGATCGGGTTTTAGCCCTGGCAGTCGGCCCGCATTTCGTTCATCAGGTCACGAATTGCAGATTCGAGGTTCTCGATTGGCACCCGAACCTGCTCCATGGTGTCGCGGTTTCGGATGGTCACCGAGTCATCGTCGAGGGTGTCGAAGTCGACTGTCACACACAGGGGAGTGCCGATTTCATCCTGTCGACGGTACCGGCGACCGATGCTCTGAGTGTCGTCGTACTGAGTGTTGAATTGTTGACGCAGAACATCGTATACGCGTCGGGCTGTCGGGCTGAGGGTGTCTTTCTTAGAAAGTGGAAGCACCGCTACCTGGAACGGTGCGATGTCGGGGTGGAAGCGCAGAACAACACGCATTTCTTTGCCCTCACCCTCCTCATCGTAGGCATCAGCAAGGAAGGCAAGTGCTGATCGGTCGGCACCCATCGCGGGCTCAACCACGAACGGAACAAACCGTTTTTTCTGCTGATCATCGAAGTACGAAAGATCCCTGCCGCTCTTTTCTGTATGCGCCTTCAGATCATAGTCTGTTCGGTTCGAGATCGTCTCAAGCTCGCCCCAACCCCAAGGAAATTCGTATTCGACATCGGCTGAAGCCTTCGAGTAGTGAGGGAGTTCATCGGCATCGTGCTTGCGGAGCATGAGTTTTTCGCCACGAATACCGTGCGACTTGAACCAGTCCATCGAAAAGTTCATCCAGTATTCGTGCCACTCATCATCGGTGCCCGGCTCGCAGAAATACTCCATCTCCATCTGCTCGAATTCTCTGGTTCGGAAAGTGAAGTTACCAGGAGTGATTTCGTTTCGGAACGATTTACCGATCTGGGCGATACCAAACGGGATTTTCTTTCGCGAAGTGGTTTGAACGTTCTCGAAGTTCACGAACATTGCCTGAGCGGTTTCGGGTCGCAAATAGACCGTAGCTGTGTCATCTTCTACAGGACCCAGAAAGGTCTTAAGCAGGAGATTGAACTGACGAGCAGGTCCGAAATCACCACCACAAGTTGGGCAAACGTCGCCTTCAACCTGGTCTTCACGATATCGTCGGTGACACTCATTACATTCGACCAGAGGGTCGCTGAAGCCGTCGAGGTGACCCGAGGCGACCCACACATCCGGGTGCATCAGAATCGACGCATCCATACCGACAATGTCGTCACGTTCGCGCACCATCGACTTCCACCACGCGTCCTTGACGTTGCGTTTTAGCTCGACTCCAACTGGACCGTAGTCCCAAATGCTGGAGAGTCCGCCGTAGATTTCGGAACTTTGAAATACGAATCCACGTCGCTTTGCGAGTGAAACAAGGGTGTCGAGACTGGTGCCGGAAAGTGTTCGCTTGGCCAATTGAGTTGCTCCTGCAGTCCACGCCGGGCTGGCGTGTCTACACAAAAAAATACGCCCGCAGGCTGCGGACGCGTATCTAAAGTTTACATTCAGGCGTCACGAAAGACAGCCCAAAATCGCAGCAAGTATTTTCGTCGTGATCTATTATTCGCTAATCACAAACAAGTGCACCTATGCATATTTTATTTCGGATAGGCGAGTACTCGGGAGATCATGATTTATGGCTGACGCGATGGCAGGACAACTTCAGGACAAGGTCGCGCTGATCACCGGCGCTGGTCGGGGCATCGGCGTTGGGATAGCCAACGTGCTTGTGAGCAGGGGAGCGGCCGTGGCTGTCTGTGATCTCGATGGCGCCGCGGCGCAGGAAACTGCTGATGCGATCAACGCGGCTGGCTGCAAGGCGATTGGCGGTGCAGTTGATGTGACCGACCCGGAGTCGCTCGATCACTTTGCGGGTCGGACAATCTCCGAACTGGGTGGAATCGACATTGGTGTGGCAAACGCCGGAGTTATCGGTGGACGTGGTTTTTCCGAACGCATCGACTTCACCAAGGAAGACTGGGATATGACTTTCGCTGTGAACGTGCAGGGGATGACTAACACCACCGATGCCGTGAAAGAACACATGAAAGACCGTGAGCAGGGCAAGATCGTGATCATCGCTTCTCACGGAGGTCGCAAGCCTCGTGGCGTTGGTGATAAAGGGCGAGGAAACGCACAGCACCCGTATCTGGTGTCGAAGGCGGCTGCGATTCAATACACGCACCTGCTTGCTATGGAGCTTGGCAGCTACAACATCAACGTGAACGCAGTGTGTCCTGGTCGACTGTGGACAGCTATGTGGGAGGCGATTGCGATCAACCATAAAGAGCTGAACCCGGCCTACGCCGAGATGACGCCCTACGAGATTTTCATCGACCAGATCAAGGCAACGATGCCGCTGGGCCGACCGCAAACGCCAGAAGATATCGGTAAGACGGTTGCGTTCCTGTCATCAGATGATGCTGCCGAAATAACCGGCCAGGCGATTAATGTGAATGGTGGAGCAGCGTTTGATTAGGTGCCATTTGCACTGAGTAAATTCAGATCGAGCGAGCGAAGCAGGGAACAACCAGAAACTATGAACATAGTTGGCGATGCGACAGTCGTGATCGACCGGCCTGCTGCTGAGGTTTGGGAGTGGGTTGTCGATCCTTCGAACATGCACCTGTGGGTGCAAAATGTGGACCATCCGGGTAGCTGGATCGACGATGGCGAACTCACTGCTGGTTCGAGGTGCCGTATCGACTACACCAGTACGGTCGGAAGACCGACGAAATCATCTTCGAGGTTAGAAAAGCTGTGCTTGGCGAGACATTTATTGTCGATACGGTGGAGGGGCCTTACCAAGTACTGGTCGAATTCGGGTTCGAAGAGGCGAACGGGGGCATTTCGACTGAGTTAAACATCAAGATGACCGCTCGATCCGATAACTATTTCACGGCGGTTTTATTCGTCCTTGCTGGCTGGTTCGCAAAATGGTTTATGAATCGGCGACTGTGAAAAGAACTACAACAAGTGAAGATCGAGATAGAGAAGCAATGAACGACCGAGAGTTGATGTACCTGCCGGGTCACAGGCAGCACCAGATGATTGTCGACAAGGAGATATCGTCAGTTGAACTGACCGAGGCATCGCTTCGACGAATCGCAGAGCTTGAACCCCAGCTACATGCGTTCATTACTCTTGACGAAGAAGGTGCCCTCGCAACCGCCACCACTGCCGATTCCGAACTGGCGAAAGGCAACATTAGTGGTCCGCTGCACGGCGTTCCGATCGCCGTAAAAGATCTCGAAGTGACGAAGGGTTTGCGCACGACTCTGGGCAGTTCGTTTTTCAAAGACTGGATTCCCGACTACGACTCGGTTGCGGTCGAACGCCTTCGTGCGACCGGCGCAGTAATTCTCGGAAAAACCAACACGCCTGAGTTTGGCAACAGGGAAGAAACTTTCACGAACATCGCCCCAACGTGCAACAACCCGTGGGATCCGGCGAGAATGCCGGGCGGATCGAGCGGTGGAACTGCAGCCGCGATCGCTTCTGGCATGTGCTCGATAGGAACGGGTTCTGATGGGGGTGGCTCGGTGCGGCTTCCGGCTTCGTTCTGCGGCATCTTCGGGCACAAGCCAACGCACGGTCGAATCCCTCGCTTCGGCGGTCAGGCAAAACCCGCTTACAACTCGGCTGGCACCAGTGGCCCGATGTCGAACGACGTTCGTGACTCGGCGATATTGAATCAGGCCCTTTCGGGTTTCGATCGACGAGATCCTGGATCGGTAAAAACACCAACCCCCGACTATCTAGGTCCGCTCGAAGATGGTGTCAAAGGTATGCGCATCGGCACCACCATGACGCTCGGAATCTCGGACGTGAACGACGATGTGGCTGCTGCGGTTGAGTCATCGTGGGCGGCGTTTACCGAACTCGGTGCCAGCGTGGAGCCACTCGATATCAAGTTCGACAAGGTGCCGAAAGACGCCTGGTGGACACTCTGGACTGCTGGTCAGGTTGCTATGTACGGCCATCTTGCCGAAGAACGACCCGAAAACCTGATGCCGTACACGCTGGAAATGATCAATCACGGTAAAACGCTTACGGGCGCGGATGTCGCCGTGGCGCTACGAGACGTCCAGAATCTCCAATTGAAAATGCACCAACTTTTCGAGGAGTTTGACCTGATTCTTGCCCCCACAAACGCAGCAGTCGCATGGCCACATCTGGACCCGCCAACCACAATCGGTTCGCGAACGAACTCAGACGAGATGGCAGGTATCAACTACGGAGCAATTCCGTTCACGATGGTCTTCAATTCGTCGTTCAACCCGGCGTCTTCAATACCGTGTGGGTTCGGTGAAGGTGGCATGCCTGTCGGGATCCAGATCATCGGTGCCTACGACGATGATGCGACCGTTCTGCGAGCCAGCAGGGCGTTCGAAACTGCCCGGCCATGGGTCGGCACGCGTCCTACTGTTTCCTGAAGGATTAAACATGACGAATGCCATCACACTTGAGCCATACACAGGAACCTGGCCGAACGATGATCCGATGCCGGTTTTCGAACAATGGTCGCTGAATATTCGGGCCTCGATGGGCTTGCGACTCTTGAAGTTCTGAGTCGCAACAAGAACATCCCCATTGGCGCGATAGTAGCGTTCATTGTCGGCCACTACAGCGCATCGGGCAGCGCAGTCATTCTCGAGATCGGTCCACGAGTGATTGGCCAGATGGATTCGATAGTTCAGAACGCAGAATCGACAGACACGGATGAGGCGTGATTGACCGTATACCAATCGCTCAAAGCGATCGTCTCCTGATTGAAGGTTCCCCTGGAAGACACTGACTGGCGACCCGGAAAGCGCTAAACCTTGGCGCTTTCTTTTGACCAGATGTCGAGCATGTCCTGCATGTTCGGTACCATCGTTCGCAGCATCGAAACTATCGGCAAGTCGTACGGGCAGCGTGCCTCGCATTGCATGCACGAATCACAGGCAGCGTGATCGTTGATCTTCTCGATCAGGCCCTCACGCATACTCCGTTCGTCTTCAACTCTCGACTGCTCCCACGGGAACTGGCCGAATTTTTCAGGACCCATCGTGCGGTAGTGGTTGTACAAGACGTCAGTACCGAGCGTGCCGGGGATGCCGATATCCGACGGGCAGGGCAGGCACAACGTGCAGATGCGGCAACGTTCTGTAGCCAGTTTCGTTGTCCACTCCGCTACCTCAGCCTCTTCTGCGGCTGTAAGTGTGTAGTCATCGAGTTGGCCGATACTCACGTTCTGTTCGATCTCGTGAACAGTCGTCGCTCCCGGTACCGCAACTGCAATGTCCTGGTTCATCAACCATTTCAACGCCAGAGGAGCCGGGAGTAGGCCGGTCGCTACTGGTTTCATGACCGTTACGCCGATATTTCGTTCGACAGCCAGTGGAATCAGTTCGGTCAGGGGTTCACGTTCAATAATATTTAGGGGCACGAGAAAGGTGTCGAAATCGAACCGATTCAGGGCTGCGACAAGGAATTTCGTATCGGTGTGACCCGTAACGCCAATATGCCGAATCTTCCCGGCTTCTCTTGCTTCAACAAGTGCTTCGAGGGGACCACCCAGCCGCACGTTTACGTCATCCATATCAGCCATTGCGTGCAGATGGTAGTTGTCGATGTAGTCGGTCTGAAGCCGTTTGAGCGACTCATCGATGTGATTGGCGGCTTCTTCCTTGGTCTTCCCGGTTGTTTTCGAAGACACGATCACGTTCTCACGGTCGCCTTTTAACGCCTTGCCGAGTTTGATTTCGCTGTCCCAGTAGCCCCGAGCGGTGTCGAAGTAGTTCACTCCAAGATCGAGTGCGCGAAATACGATTTCTTTCGAGTGCTCGTACTCAGAAGATCCGAGTTGAGCTGCGCCAAGACCGATAGGCGCTACGTCGAGCCCAGTTGAACCAAGTGGGCGTGTTTTCAAGGGTTTTTCTCCTGCGTGCGGCACCAGTGTACGGCAAACGATTCGGGACACAATGTACCGTGATTATCCCATGTGTTCGAGTTATTTACACGCGGAAGTGCTCAGGCGCCAGCACGGCGGGTGAAGAAAACTGATCTATTGAAGTTCGTTGATAAGCGACAAGCCGTAGGTTTTCGCCTATGATCCCGCAATTGGATTCAAGTTCGAGATATGGAGCATTTCACAATGGTTCAGCAGCAGGCTGAGATTTTACGACCAGAAACGCTGATTGAAGAGTTCAAAAAGAACGGCGTGACCCATGTCATTACGATTCCCGACAGCGAGACCAACTACCTTTATGAGCTAATGCTCGAACAGGATTGGCTGGACGTTGTGCCAGTTTCTCGTGAGGGTGAGGCACCTTCGACCGCACTGGGACTAAACGTCGCCGGTAAGGTTCCGGTCTGCCTGATTCAAAACACAGGGATGATGGAGGCTGGCGATTCGATTCGCGGCATGGCACTTGATGCCGGGTTCCCGCTCCTCATGGTCATTGGCTATCGAGGCTGGACACGCAGAGGCGCTACGCCCGACACCGTTGCAAAGTACACGGAACCATTCCTCCATGCGTTTGGCATCGAGTATTTTCTGGTGGAAACCGATTCCGATGGCGCTCGAATTTCAGAAGCATTCGATCTGACCAGATCATCTAAAAGGCCGGTAGTTGTACTAATCGGCGACGAGTACCACGGATTTAATCGCTAAATATACGACTGGCTGTATGAACTGATACAGAGGGCAAAATGATCGAAGGACTAGAAGTTTTCAAGGCGTTTCAACCACATCGTGGCGATGCGATTGTTACTCACAGCGGTACGGCTGGCAGGCATTGGCCCGAGGTGAGCACGAACCCGAATCGCGATCTGCGCCTGGAAAGCTCAATGGGGCAGACGACATCAGCTGCGTTCGGTGTGGCACTTGGGCTGCCTGAGGAGAAGGTCGTACTCTTCGATTCCGAGGGGGCGCTGCTAATGAACCTGGGTGTGATCGCATCGATCGCCGGCAAAGCACCCAAAAACTTCTATCACTTCCTGCTCGACAACGAGATGTACGCCACCACCGGTGGACAGCCCGTGCCGAATGCCAAAAATATCGACTATGCCGGCATGGCGAAGAGCGCTGGATACGCGTCGACGTACAGCTTCACAGATCTCGAAGAACTCGTTACCAGTATGGAATCGATCATGGACGAGGACGGCCCGGTCTTCATCTCGATAAAGATCAACCCTGAGGTCCAGAACCTGCCGATGGCGCTACGAAAGCGTGGTGGTGGGCGAAGTCGCCCCGAAACGATTAAAGATTTTCAGAAAGAACTGGGAATCGCGGCACATTGATCATGGTGATCGGCGCTAAATGCCTTCAACTATGAAGGTTTTCGAGTCCGCCGCCTTGTGCCGGATCGCTGCGACGGGTGCGTACTCGTCTGCGCTGAACAGTGCCAGAGCCTTTTCTGTCGAAGGAAACTTGAGAATCACGACGCGGTGCAGGTCCCAATCTCCTTCACCCGGAGTGATTTCCCCGCCTCTCACGATGTAGCGGCCGCCGTACTTCTCGATCAGTGGCGGCACCAGACGGCGGTACTCTTCGTATGCTTCCTGATCTTTCACATCGATATCGACGATTACGTATGCGGACATGGCTTCTCCTGATTGACGATAATTTCGGTTCGACTGAAATCGGTTCGATCGCTCGATTAGACCTGAGATAAAAACACGCCCAGACCGTAACAGGTCTGGGCGTGTCGTATTTCCTAAAAGAAAACTAGGCGTCGCCTACCAGTCGGCTACTGAACCGTCGTTTGCGTGGTAGTTCTCGCCGCCGAGCTCCCTGTTGAAGCCGTATGCGTCACCGCTGTACTCCTTGGTCGCCTCGACCTCGTCGACTTCGACACCGAGTCCGGGAGTGTCCCAGAGGTCGATGTGGCCGTCATTCACTACCCAGTCCTTCTTCAGCAGCCCGTTGCCAAGACCGGCATCTACCTGTTCCTGAATCAGGAAGTTCGGCACCACGGCGTCGACCAGCATGCAGGCTCCGAGAGCCAACGGTCCGATCGCGCAGTGAGGCATGATGTGCTGGTAGTAGACCTCAGCGTAGTTGGCAATTCGCTTCAGTTCTGAAGGCCCGCCACAGTGAGCGACGTCGGGCTGCAGCAGCGAAACGGCCTGCTTTTCGATTACTTCACGGAACTCCCAGCGCGAGAGAAGCCGTTCGCCAGTTGCCAGCGGGAACGGAACCTGTTCCTGAACTCGTTTCAGGGCGTCCACGTTCTCCTGAGGTACTGGCTCTTCGACAAACATCGGGCGCATGCCCTTGATCTCGTTACAGATCTCAACAGCAAGTCCGGGAGTCATCTTGGAGTGGAAGTCGAAACACAGTTCAACATCGTCACCAACCCACTCACGCATCATGTAGGCGGCCTTCACGAACTTATCGATTCTTGCCGGAGGCTCGTGAGCCCGCCAGTTACCCGAAGCGCCAGCCTTGTAAGCGGTGTATCCGCTTTTCTGCAGCATGGTGAGCCGATCTCGGGACTCTTCCAGACCCTCGTCCGACAAATCGCTGATGCCCCAGTGGGCGTAAACCCGGATGCGATCGCGAACGTTGCCGCCCATCAGCATGTAGCTGGGAACCCCGTAGTGCTTTCCGGCGATGTCCCACAGTGCGGCGTCGATACCGGCGAGTGCTGACATATTGTGTGCGCCACCTCGGAAGAACGAGGCGCGATAGATCATTTGCCAGTGGTGTTCGATGCGGAGCGGATCCTTGCCAATCAGATAATCAGCAATTTCGTCTATCGCCGCGGGCACGCTATAGGGCTTGCCTTCGAGGGTGCTTTCTGCCCAGCCCTCGATGCCAGTATCGGTGGTAATTCGGACCAGTCGCGTGCGGTTACGCGGTGCGTACTGATCAACTCGAGTAATTTTCATTGTTTTTCGGGTTTAGGGGGTTGATTCGATTGGACGTTGCGAAGTGCGATTAAGCACGAGCGTGTCGATGGGTTTGTTGCTCAGCGTGGTTGCTGATTTGCCAAGATATTAGTCCTCACCAGGCTCGAATGGGTGCGAAGTTGGACGACTTTCGTGTTTGACCCGGAATACCCGGGTATCTAAGATGCGGGTATGGCTACACAGATCACAGTTCCACAAACCGGTATTGAAGCTCGGCAACTCATTCGGGAGGGTCGGTTTTTACAGCCGACTTCAGGCGTAGCGCCGAGGCACGTGCAGGCAAACGTTGCGATTCTGCCGAAGGACGTTGCGTTCGAGTTCCTGCTGTTCTGCCAGCGCAACCCGAAGCCGTGTCCGGTGGTTGAGGTGATCGAGGCTGGATCGGTGGAGGCGGCACTTACGGCACCCGGGTCCGACATTCGTACCGACGTCGCTCTGTATCGAATCTTCAAGAATGGTGAGCTTGTGGACGAGCCTGAGAATCTGGACGACCACTGGCGAGACGATCTGGTGACTTTCCTGTTGGGCTGCAGCTTCTCGTTCGAGCATGCACTAATGGCGAACGGAATCACTTTGCCGTACTACGGCACCGAACTAAATGTGCCGATGTTTATCACGAACATCGAAACTGCTCCGTCGGGTCCGTTCTCAGGTCCGGTCGTCGTTTCACACCGCTGGATACCGAGCGACAAGGTAGTGCGCGCTGTACAGGCAACTTCACGATTCCCCGGCACGCATGGTGCACCGATTCATATTGGTGATCCTTCTCAGATCGGCATTGCCGACATCACGAAGCCCGACTTTGGCGACGTGTGGGAGCAGGGCAGCGAAGACGATGTTCCGGTGTTCTGGGCGTGCGGTGTAACGCCGCAGTCAGTTGCCGTGTCGTCTAAGCCTGAACTTATGATCACGCACTCGCCCGGCCGTATGTTCGTTACTGACCTGATGGACGAAGACCTGGCTGTTCTTTAGGCGGTTGAACCGCAACATTGAATTACGAATAATCCGACCCAGCGCGTAGGAAACAAATGCCCGATTCATCAATATTCACAAAAATCGAAGACATCATTCTGCAGGACGACATTCGTGGGATGAAGGCGTTGCGCCAGCACATGAAAGAAGGCTGGCTTGAGAAGTCGGCTCAGTTGCTGCTCGATCATCCCGGCAAGGTTCTTATAGCAACCGGCTTCTACATCATCAGGGCGCAGGAGCCTGAGACCGACGGACCTCCCGGCGCGGTCGCTATCGCCGACGCGTTAAAAGCCATTGGGAACACGGTTGCTTATGTAACCGACAAGAACTGCACCGTAGCGATGCGCAAGATTGCAGGCGATGACGAAGTGATCGACTTCCCGATCACTACCCATCGTGAGTCCAGCGAATTCGCCCACAAACTGCTTGTAGAGCACGCACCTTCGGCTCTCGTTTCGATAGAACGGGCGGGTCTACTCGGCGACGGCACTTATCGCAACTGGAAGGGTCTCGATTTTTCCGAGCACAACGCCAAGATCGACCACATGTTCGATGAACACCCCTACTCGATCGGGATCGGCGACGGCGGTAACGAGATCGGGATGGGCAACATGCGGCATGTCATTCCCGACATCGAAAACCTTCCCGACGATCCCTGCGTCACGACTACCACCGAACTGATAACTGCCAGCGTCTCGAACTGGGGCGGTTACGGATTGGTTGCTGCTTTGTCGATAAAGACTGGCAAGAATCTGCTGCCTTCAGTTGAGCAGGGCTACGAGTGGGTCAAGGACATCGTTGCGGTGGGCGCAGTTGAAGGCATGACGGGTGAGTCGAAGGACTGGGTCGACGCAAGGGCGCCTGAAGACGACGCCATGTGCTTGCGAGACCTGCAGGCGCTACTGGCGGTTGAGAGTCTCTAGGCTTTCGGTCTGGGCGGCGGCACCGGCCTTGGCGTACGTGTCATCGTCTCTTTAACGAAGAAGATCAGCATCAGCGCGCCGAACACACCAACGCCGGCTGTGGCAAACGATGCCACACCAAGCGTGAGGATCTGGGCGATTCCACCGATTGCTATGGGACCACTCGCGCCACCAGTGTCTGAGATGAGTCGCCACACGCCAAGGAACTCCCCGGGGTTTTCTCTGGGTGATAGATCGGTGCCCATTATGAGAACGAATCCACTCGAAAGTCCATTTCCTAAACCTGCGATTAACCCAACCGCCAGCAACGCACCAAAGCTTCCCGTAAGCGGAATCAGGGCTATCGCCAGCGCGAGGACGATAAACGCCGGAAGGCCGGTGGATTTACGACCCCAGCGGTCCATCGAGTAGCCAACCAGCGGGAACAGCATCGAATCGACGGCGAACGAAGCGGTTGCGATGTAACCGATTTTCGCTTCACCGAGCCCGAGTTCACCACCCCATACCGGGATAAGAAATTCTCGACCTGCTCGCAAGAACTGCAGTGCAACGGCGGCGACCCCGGCAGTTGCAAAATCTCGACGATGCCTTGAGACCACTGTGCCAAGCTCGGCGAACACGTTGTGTCGTGCCTTTGATCGAGGGGGTTCGATCATATTTCTCGTTGTCGAAATAACCACTATCAACGTAAGAATGGCTACCACTGCCTGTGCAAAGAACGGCACTCTAATACCAACAAACTCAGCCAGTAACCCACCGAGCAACGGACCCAGAATGGTGGCGATTCTCGAAATTCCGCCAAACAGCGAAAGTGCCCGGCCTCGAACATCCATGGGCACCGCAGCGGCGATGTAGGTGTGCCTGGAAATGCTCCAGAGCGCAAAGCTAATCCCGGTGAGCACCCGAGCTGCGATCAGCGAAGTAACGTTTGGCGATATTCCTGCCCATACCGCTGCAACTCCAAACAGAACCACGCCCGCTGTCATTGTGCGGCGAAGTCCCATTCGGGTGACAAGAATTCCAGCAGGTACATCGAAAATCATCGTGCCGATGTGGCGTGCTGCGATCACGATTCCGATGAGGCCGATCGCCGCTGCCATTTCCTGCTTCGCAAATCCCGGAAGCACCGGGATCAGGATGCCCTGGCCAACTGAAAGCAGGAACGAGGGTACGTAAACGGCCCATACGAGCGAGCGTATGGTTGAACGAACTGAACTACGTACTGGTCCGGGCGGTGTTGCCGGCGGCTCGTTTGGGGGCGATGACATGGATGAACAATCCTATGCCTGAGGTGGGCAATTCGTGAGTCGCTGGCGGATTGAATTGCCGTAGTTCTGCGGATATTGTCGATGTAGCAGTTCGCACCTCGGGAACTTCACCCTCTCCAAAAGAATTCAATTCAGTGCATCCACAAGGAACAACGCTTGGAATTTGTCTACGACAGAACGGTTGCAACCTCGGCCGAGACGGTTTGGGGCGTGCTGACTGATCCCACAGCCATGGAGCCGCACCTGCCCGGTACCGCGAAGGTCGTGGCAACGGGTTCGAACGGCTATCGGGTGTCGATGAAGATATCGATGGGATTCCTGCGGCCGACCGTCAACGCCGATGTCGTTTTATCGAATGTCGTGCCACATCAATCGACGACCATCGGGCTGTCAGGTAATTCGATGGGAGCCGGAGTATCGGGGACCGCCGAGGTTGTACTGACGTCTGCACTCGATGGTAGTTCGAACTCGACCCGAGTCAGGATGACCGGCGTTGTCGAGACCTCAGGTCTTCTCAAAAAAGTAGGCGATTCTAAAGTTGAAGCTGCAGCGGTTGGCTTTTTAGAGTCGTACTTTGACAGCGTTGAACGGGCAGCAGCGTCTAGCTAGCAGCATGTTCCGCTGATTAGAGCAGTGCGCCGTCTTCGTTAGTGTAGCCATTCTCATCGACCGTTCGAGTCGTTTCTGAATGATCGCCCCGGGTAGCGATTTCGATTCGGTTACCGTCGGGATCATAGACAAACATGGCATGCTGCCCATCGTTCCGGGTTCCGATTCCGTCGATGATCTCAATATCCGCTTCGATCAGTGCTTCAGCTGTGGCTTCGATGTCGACCACTTCAAATGCAACGTGCTGCCGGCTATCTCCGCGTGGGCCAACCGATTTTGGGGGGTCGATAACGTGAACCATCGACCCGTCTTGCATGCCCGTCCAGGCAAGCGTGTTCCCGGTGACCTGATGGGGGATCACGTTGATGTTGAGTAGATCACGGTACATACCCATGCACTCTGCACGATCGTTAATCGGGAGGCCGATGTGGTTGATCGTCAGGATTTGTATTTTCGAAGGAGAGTCGGCAACAACGTTATCGCCCGATTCGGTTGTGTAGCCGAGTGCGTCGGCAACCCGAGACGACGCGCGTAGTCCACTTGCGGTCGCGAACTCGAGTCGGTTGCCATCGTTGTCGTCAATGAAAATGTAGCTCTGACCATCGTGTCGCTCTCCGGTATCGCTGATATTCGGATACCCAGAAGCACGCAGGCTCTCAACCGCAGCGTCGAAATCTTCAACCTCAAACGCCGTGTGTGGTGCACCAAGGTTTTCGCCATCTGACGGCTCGATCAAATGCACCATCGTTCCATCGAGAGTCTTGGTCCACACAATGTTCGGTGAATCGACCATTGAAGGGATGACCTGAAGCCCCAGAATGTCTCGATAGAATTTCAGCGAAACTCTACGATCCCAAACTGGAATACCGACGTGGTTGATGGTTTTGATGCGAATGTTGCTCGGCAACGTTAGTTGTTCTTTCTTATGCCGACAAGGTCGGAATAAAAACTGCGACTAGTCCCTACTTAAGCTCGACGATCATTTCGATCTCGACGGTGATTCCGCTCGGCAAGCTACCCATTCCAACGGCAGATCGGGCGTGCTTCCCGTTCTCATCGCCGAATATCGAAACGAGTAGATCAGAACATCCGTTGATCACCTTCGGCTGATCTTTGAAATCTGAATCGGCGTTGACCATCCCGAGTAGCTTGACAACTTGCTTCACGTTGTCGAGGCTCCCGACGTGATCTTTCAACGCTGACAACAGCTGAATGCCGCAAAGCTTTGCCGCGTCGTAGGCTTCGTCAACGGTTCGTTCTGACGGCACCTTGCCTGTGACCTGCGAACCGTCGGCGCGGTTAGGTCCTTTGCCTGAGAGATAAACCAACTTTCCCACGGTGACCGCGGGAACGTAGTTGGCAACCGGGCTGGACTGCTGGGACAGGTCGATGCCGAGTTCTTTTGCTTTGTCTTCAGCGCCCATGCTTAGATTCTCCATGATGATGTAGTGCGTTTAAATACAACGAGACCGGCGACAGTATGCACCGGTCTCGCAGTATTTTCTATTCGATTAGCCGTGCTTAGCGAAGCCTAGGCTTTTGGTTCGGTCATCGAGAGTGGCTCCAGAGCTACGTCGAGTTGCTCCTCTGTGAGATCGGTTTCTCGTAGCGCAACTTGCCTGATTGTTTCGTTGGTTTCGGAAGCCATGTGAGCGATTTCCGCAGCCTTGTCGTAACTCATAAACGGGCGTAGTGCCGTACAGATTGCCAATCCCTGCTCCACCATTTCTGGGCCTTTCGTGGTGGCAACTGTGTCATCGATGCACTGTTCAGCGAGGTTCTTTGCCGAATTGGCGAGCAGGTCGATAGATTCGAGCAGGTTGTGAGCCGCAACCGGCATCATCACATTGAGTTCGAAGTTGCCTGATTGTCCAGCTATGGTGATGGTGGCGTCGTTCCCGATCACCTGGGCCGCAACCATGGCGACTGACTCGGGTATTACCGGGTTGACCTTCCCAGGCATGATCGACGATCCGGGTTGTACTTCAGGTAGGGCAATTTCGCCAATGCCTGCGCGTGGCCCAGATCCGAGCCAGCGAAGATCATTAGCGATTTTCAGCATGCCAACGGCGATCGACTTGAGTTCCCCTGATGCCGATACAACAGCATCAATGGTGCTTTGCGCCTGGAAGTGATTTGTTGTTTCGGAGAGATCGAGTCCTGTGATATCACGTAAGCGAGCGATCACTCGTTTTGCGAACTCAGGGTGCATTTCGATGCCGGTGCCGACTGCCGTGCCTCCGAGCGCCAGAACCGATAGCTCGGCAAGTGCCTTTTCCGCTCGTTTGCCAGCAAATTCAAGTTGGCCGGCATAACCGAGGAATTCCTGGCCAAGTCGAATCGGTGTGGCATCCTGCAAGTGCGTTCGCCCGGTTTTGACCACGTCCCAGAACTCCACCGACTTTGCTCGTAGCGAATCTTCTAACTGTTTAAGGGCAGGAAGAAGATTGTCGTTAATTGCGCCCGCAGCTGCCAGGTGAATCGTCGTTGGGAACACGTCATTCGATGACTGCCCCTTGTTGACGTGGTCGTTGGGGTGAACCGGATCCCGTGACCCGAGTTCGCCGCCCAGCTTCTCGATGGCCAAGTTCGAGATGACTTCGTTGGCGTTCATGTTGGTCGACGTGCCGGAGCCGGTCTGGAACACGTCAACGACGAACTCGGCGTCGAAGTCACCGTCGATCACACGTTGTGCCGCATCGATAATCGCATTGGCGATCTTCTCGTCGATCGAGTCGAGTTCGAGGTTCACAACTGCAGCCGACTGCTTTATCTGGCCTATCGCCTTAATAAACGATCGACCCATTCGCAAATCGCTAATCGGAAAGTTTTTTTCGGCCCTGCGGGTGTTGCCTCCGTAATAAGCGTTTACCGGGACATCCAACTCGCCCATCGAATCACGTTCGAGGCGCATTTCCTGCGAGGCCATCTTCTACTCCTGAGTTAGTGGTTAATTCGTTTGAATCTATAAATAATTTTCAACGGTGCATAGACCGAAAGTAATGATAATCCCGAGATGCTCGTTTGAACGGCTATCGCGGTAGCGGTTTTGCTAGAGCCAACGCACCACCGAGAACGGTGGCGGCTGCGGCAGCCCAGAAAACCATCTCGATACCGAACGCAGCGGCGATAGGGCCTGATGCAGCCGGACCCACCAACATGTCGATTTCAGCCGCCACGATTAGGCGCAGCCAGCTAGTCGGTAGCCGAGCCGTCCATTCCGAGAACACCCTTGATCGCTTCGATCATTCCGAGATGCCGGTTGATGTGAGATACGTGGCCGAACATAGCATCACCCACCTGTAATCTCATGTTGTCCCAATCGTAAAAATCCGACTCAAAGACACCATTATCGATCTGTGAAAATCGCATTTCGCACAGTTCGAACGATGACCTTGCGTAGCCGACAATTCTGATCATGTTGGGCAACTCTAGATTTGCTGATTCGGCGTTGCCCGTTCCCGTTCCGCCTCCCAGCTTTCCGGGCATAGCATTCTCGAATCCCCACTCGTCAGCTATTCCGAGGGCGGTCCACAACTCAGCGCCTTTGTTCCGTAGATCGGACTCTCCATTGGCGATCGGGAATAGCGTCGCTTGCACGATGTCGGACCACCGAGAAACGTGCCACAGATGCCACTTGGCCGAGGGCGCTGTTGGCGCGGCCCAACGCGAGGCCTGCTCGTCGTACATACCGGTGACGATTTCAAGCAGAAGCGCGTTGGCGCGCATCAGGCGGCGGAGTGCGATTGCGGAGGCTGATAGGTGCATGGGCTAAACCCAACTCTACTAGAGAGTGCGATTCCGAGCATCTTCAGCGGGCCGATTCGGGTGCCACGTTGTCATTGCGAGGAGTCTGCCCTGAGGCGACGTGGCAATCGCGTTCATTCGCCGGTGGTGTCACGATTCAGATGTGAGTTTGGTCGAGAAGGCAGGATTGCACAGACGTTAAGCCGACAGCTGACTCCACTTTGAAAGCTGATTGCCACTTCGTGCCTCCTCGCTATGACAGAACCTCGCGACTGTGCAGCCGGTGCGTTCTAAACAGTCACCGAGCCGTCTTTACCCAACACGCCGCTGATCGCTTCGAGCATTCCCAGATGACGATTGGCGTGGGACAAATAGCCAACCATTGCATCGCCAACATTGGTTTCGTTGTCGTGCCAGTCGGTGAACGGGGCATTGAAGGTCACATCGTCCAGTTTGCCAACACGTTTTTCGAGCAGATCGAACGATTCAACAGCGTAAGCCCGAACCTTCGACACACTTGGAAGCGGTAGCGATTTACCGATCTCGTTTCCGAGGCCCGAACCTGCACCCCACATGCCCAGATCAACACCTTCAAAGTCCCACTCGTCGGCAACTCCGGCGAACTCCCACAGCTCGGGTGTATCCACATCGACAACTGGCGAAAGCAGCGCCTGAACGTAGTCGGCCCATCTTGCCATGTGCCACAGATGCCACTTGCACGACGGAGCGGTTGTTGCTGGCCAGCGTGACGCCTCCTCTTCGGTGAGAGCATCGACGACCTGCAAGAGCTGGCCGTCGAGTTTTGTGAGGCGTGATGAGATTATTTCGGAAGGTGTTGGAAGTGGCATTTACTTTGTTTAATTTCTTTTTCGTGTGTGCCCGCGGGCGTTCTAGGCGTGAAGTCGTTCCCATTCGGGATCCGGGTGAGATGCAATGAAGTCGTGATCCAGCTCGAACCCAAGACCCGGCTTGTCGGGCAGGTGCAAGTGGTCATCACGAATATCCAGCGGCTCGGTGATGACCGAATTATAGTTTTCCACCGAGTGTTCGGACATTTCGAGTCGGTAAATGTTCGGCACATTCATCAGCACATGTGCGCCGGTGATCACGTTGAAGGCACCCGAAGCATCATGCGGGCTGATCGGCACGTAGTAGGTTTCGGCAAGTATGGCGATGCGCTTCATTTCAGAGATTCCGCCGGTCCAGCAGATGTCGGGCATGATGTAGTTCACCAGACCCTCCTGCAGATAAGGCGCGAAGTCCCAGCGTGTGTACTTTCGCTCGCCGATGCAGAGGTTGATGTCGGTATTGCGGCGCAGTTGTCGATGGGCGTCGAGGCTTTCTGGTTGAAGCGGCTCTTCGAACCATGTGAGGTTGTGCTTCATCATGCGGTTGCACAGTTCCGTGGCGGTAGACACATCGAAATTGCCGTGCGCGTCGATCATGAGCTCGATATCGGGTCCGATCGCACTTCGAAGCTCACCCATCAGATCGTCTGCGTATGCCGCGCCTGAAGCAGAGATTTTGCCGTCGATGTAGCGACGGTGATGCTTGCCCATTTCGGGACTAAACGGATCGAGCTTGAGTGCCTGATAGCCGAGTGTTACCTGACGCTTGGCGTCGGCAACACAGGCGTCTATATCGTCGATGTACGAGACGTGGGAATAGACGGGGACTGATTCGCGCATCTTGCCACCAAGCAGATCCCACACCGGGCGACCAAGTGCTTTGCCCTTGATGTCCCACAGCGCCATGTCGATTCCGCTGGCGAGTGTAGTTCCGAATCCACGTGATCCCAGCGTTCCAAAGCGCCGGAATATTCGGTGCCATATCGCATCGATATTTGCAGGGTCTAGACCGACCAGGCCTTCGGAAAAATCCTGCCCTTCAAGATCGTTCTTGAGCATCTCGTAAGCACGTCCAACTACCAGCGCTCCGCCACCACCAGAGTTCGTTGACTCACCTACTCCAGTGATGCCTTCGTCGGTGTCGATCTCAACGAACAGCCATGATCGATTGCTGCCCTCGGGTCGAGTGAGGTAAACGCGCAGGTCGGTGATTTTCATAAGAGTCTTCGATTCATTTTGTTGCTTGTGCTGAGCGATTGGACGGTATTTTGCGATGCCACCCATAGTCGCACCTAAAAGACTTCAGACCGTGTCGTGATAGGAACGAAGCGACCGGATACTACACCTCTGCCGGTGGTAGACTCCGCCCGATTATCGAAAATCGTTAGGAATACCGGATGTTCTCAATCTTGAACCGCCGTGCATTTCAGGAATAGAACCAACATGAGATTTTGCTACGCCCACCGTCGATTTACTCTGTATCCGCAATCGGTGGATAGCTGGAGCCTTTCGGCAGAAAACTACACCGACGACTTTCTCAAGAAGACCAAAAGCCTTGGATTCGACGCTCTCGAAGTGGGTCTGGAAGTAGTTGCCGGCCTCGGATCAGAACAGAAGGCAAAGGATTTTGCTTCGAGGCTCCAGAGCTTTGGGCTCGATGTTGGCTGCATACGAGCCGGTGGAACTCTGCATACCGCAAAGACAGGCCCCCAAAACCGAGCGCGCCTCGACGAAGCTATCCGGTACGCAGGTTGGACCGGTGCAGAAGTAGTGAACGGTGCGATGAGCGCGCCGGCGCGACTTCCCGGGCACCCACCCGGGGCAGCACCCGGGAGCCAGTCGGGTTGGGAGGTTTCGCAGGATTCTTCACGAGATGCGATGTTGAATGTCTACGACGAACTGGCAGGTGTTTTTCAACCAGCGTGCGCTAAAGCTGCCGATGTGAATGTGAACATTGCGGTAGAGGTTCACCAGAACTCGCCGGTCGACAACTCATGGTCGGCACTGTTGCTTCACGGCATGGTCGACCGTCCCAACTTCGGCATAAACCCCGACATCGGAAATGTTCTGTGGACCTACGATGTACCAGAAGAAGACTTCGACGATGCTATCGACAAGATCGCACCGGTCGCCAAGTACTGGCACTCGAAGAATCTTCACCGTGTCTATCATCCTGAAAACAACCGGTCGGTGTTTATTCGGGTCCCGCTTCCTGACGGCGAAATCGACTACCGATACGCCATTTCAGCGATGCACAATGCCGGCTACTCGGGCTATATGACTATCGAAGGAGCGTCGGCCGGCGACCAGTGGCACAACGATGCCAAGTCGATCAACTACGCCAAGGCAATCTGGGACGAACTAGAGTCCTAGGCAGGTTCTCAGCAAGCACACAAAAAAGCCCCGGCGAACGAGTCGGGGCTTTTTTGTTGGAATTCTTTTTCGGTATTAAAATGTGCCCGACGGTCCGATATGAAATGCCATCTGGGGGAAGGCACGCACGACACGTTGCCGTGTAGAACTGAACATGTAATCAGGGCAAATCAGAAATTCAAATCAGTAGGGGCAACTGAAATGAAAAATACATCAAAACCATTGAACATCGGGACGCAGGTTCGGGTCGGCACTCGCACTAATTCGGTCGTCAAGTTTTTGCCCATCTTGCTATTCGTAGCGCTTGTTACCGCGCTCGCATTCACCGGCTAGTTTGTACTGTCGCTTTGGGCGCTGTTGCCATCGATCCCTGAAGCTCCCTCCTGCTTAACGGGTCGTGCCAGCGCCAGAGCGACGATGCCGACAACAAAAATCGCCACGACAATCAACATCGACGAACCGAACGATCCCGTCTTGTCGTGAAGCGATCCTGCAATCAACGGTGCTCCCGTTCCTGAAGCGATCATTCCGACCTGCATCAGGCCCATGATCCCGCCGAACTCTTTCATGCCGAACGCTTCTTGAACTACGAGAACGATCAGGGCACCGAGTCCCCCAAACCCCAGTCCGAATATAAATATTCCGACCCACATCAAAACCCCGGCATCTCCCTGAGCTATGATTAGTACACCGATACCCTGAAGCGATACCGAAATGATTGTCGCAATGCGTGCGGTTATTCTCTCGCTGGCACGACCAAATGCGAGCTTGGATGCGATGCCCATACCGGCAATTATGCTGACTGCCGAAGTAGCGACTGCCGGGGCGAATCCGCTTTCTTCAAAGTGCTGGCGTAGCTGGGTAAGCACTCCCTGATACGTGAATGTGGCCGCCACAAGCCCGATCATGATCAGCCAGAAATTGTGGTTGACGAGGGCTTGTCGAACTGTGAGGCCAGCCCTTGCGGCGGCCCGAGCGATCTGCGCCTGGTCGCCACGACCGGTCCGCTTCATTTCAGCTTCGATTTTGTTTTCATCTTCAACAATGATGAATACCGCCACGATGGCGAGAGCCACCATGATTACGCCATAGGTGACGTAGGCGGCTTCCCAACTCACGGCAGCGATGATTGCGGCAGCTAGCGGAGGCATCGTCACTCCGCCAAAGTTGTTGCCCGCAACGACCGCTCCCATCACCCGACCACGGGTTTTCGGGAACCACAGCCCGACCATTTTGCCCACGGGCATGATCGTTGCGCCGGGGAATCCGGCGTAGACCAGGGAGCTGAACAAATACCAGTGCCAGAGTTCGCTGATAAACGGTCGCAGCAGGAACCCTGAAGCGATCAGAAGCAGCGACGCGAACATCACCGGTTTAATGCCAACTCGATCACTCAGACTGCCAACAAATGGAGCCAACAGACCGGATATGAACGAAAACGCCAGCGATAGGTTCAGTTGAGTTTGCGTCCAGCCAAACTCTTCTTTGAGTGGCCCTGCAAATTCCCCGAACGCGTACTGTGCCATCCCCACCGAAAGTCCGGTCGAAAGAAACACAACAAGGGCGATCGGGTAGCCACGATAAATTCGGCCAATTACGGGTATCGACATTATTCGCTTGCCGGCGTTGGTTTTGGCATTAGATTCGGCGTTGGACTCGGAGCTGGGCTTGATTCTGGCGACAACTCGCGCCGGGAAGTAAACGAAATAATCTCGGTGTAGTTCAAGCTGGCTGTATACTCCGCCCGCGTTCTTGCCAAATTCCCAAAAAGCAGGACGCTGGTTCGATTCGGCGTGAGTCACGGTAGCATCTGCCCCATCCCGCGTCATGGCAAGCTTCGGCACGTCTCGTGCATACAGGAGAATTATTTTGCGATCAAGCAATATTCGTAAGGCGATTAACAACGGAACTATTTCGCACAACCTAACTGTGACGTTCCCTGAACCGACGATCGCCGAGTGGGCTGGATACGCCGGCTTCGACGGCCTACACCTCGATATGGAGCACGGTGTTTTCGACTGGGAATCGGTCGAGATGATGTGCCGGGTTGCCGATATGCACGGCATGACCTGCAGCGCTCGTATCCCCAACACCGAGACCGACACGATTTTGCGGGCATTCGACAGGGGGCTGATGGGAATCCTGTGCCCTCACGTTGATAACGCCGAGCAGGCGCAACGAATAGCGATGGCTGCACGATTTGGCCCAGAAGGCGCACGCTCGTTTGGTACTTCTCGTGGACGTGACTACGGAATGCACGATATGACTCCCGCCGAGTACATGGCTGAATTCAACCGGGAAGTTACTGTTGCGATTCAGATCGAAACGAAGAACGCTGCAGAGACTATCGAAGAGATTCTGGATGTTGAAGGCATCGATCTCATCACGTTTGGGGCGCAAGATCTTGCCCAGTCGTATGGCCACCCCGGTCATCCGGAACATCCCGAAGTTGTCGAGGCCATGGCGTCGGTCGTAACGGCTGTGCACGCTCGTGGCAGGCTCATGTCATCCGATGTCGAACGTGGAATCAACTTGGTTCAATGGCTTCCTGAAAAGCTCAAAGACTGGCTGGCGGAATCTCGATCAAAGTAGATTTCATCAGCAATCACCGTTTTATCTATTGACCCAAGCTAACGACCACGAAACTCAACCAATGACCACTGCTACTTCACAGACGAAATACAAACCCGTTGCAGGATGGGCAAAGCTGCCAATGGGAGTGACCTTCCGAGGAGACGCTACATCGATTGCCGTTGACTCAAAAGACAACGTCTACGTTTTCAATCGCGGTACCGAACCGATTGCGGTGTTTGATATTGATGGCAACTTTGTGAGAGGAATGGGCCACGGCGAGTTCGTGCGACCGCATGGCATTGAGATCGATGCCGACGATAATCTGTATCTAGTCGATGATGACGGCCATATTGTTCAGAAGCGCACAAACGATGGCGAGGTGATCTTCACGCTGGGCACCAAGGGTGAACCGTGTGAGTGGCAGAGCGGCGGGATGTTCAACCGACCCACCGATATTGCGATTCACCCCGGTACTGGTGAACTGTTTGTTTCCGATGGCTACGGCAACTCCCGGATTCACAAGTTCGATCCCGACGGTAAGCACATCTTGTCGTGGGGTGAATCGGGAACTGATCCCGGTCAGTTCAGCCTGCCACACAACATCAGCATGCTCGGTACCGACAAGGTGATTGTTGCCGACCGAGAGAACTTCCGCCTTCAGATATTTACGACCGATGGTGAGTTCGTCGAACAGATCCACATCCACCATCCGATGTCGGTCACACAGGGCAAGGGCGACGACAGGGCGTTATACGTAGGCGAGATGATTCCGCCCCCGGTTCAACAGGGAGTGCCGAATCTAGGCGCGATGATCGCTGTTCTTTCACCAGAGGGCCAGTTCCTTCAGCATCTTGGTGGTCCGCTGCCGGGTGAGGGCGTCTGGCAGTTCACTGCTCCGCACGGTGTTTCGACCGACTCACAAGGCTCTGTGTACGCAGCCGAGGTTGCATGGACGAACTACTTCTCGAATCCCGAAAACTCGGGCAGCGAGGCGTTGCCACTTGGCGAAGTTGTAAGCCTGCGCAAGTGGAGGCGGGTCTGATCGATCTGCACCAACCGCTAATTTTCTCAACCTATTTCAACTTCGAAAAATCCCGAATAACCGCCAGGAACAACTAATGGTCAACGCCGCAACATCAGCAACCGTCTACGAACCAGTCCCGTACTGGGCAAAACTTCCACATCCGATGTTTTTCAAAGAGGCAACTTCGGTTGCTGTCGATTCGAATGACAACGTGTACGTGTTCAACCGGGGCGATCATCCGGTCATCATCTTCGATAAAGATGGCAATTTTCTCGAGACGTGGGGCGCCGGAGAGTTCGTTCGACCGCATGGCATCACTATCGATGCTGAAGACAATCTGTATTTGGCCGACGATGACGCACACATGGTTGAAAAGCGAACCAAAGAGGGCAAGCTAATCTTCCGACTTGGCGAAAAAGGTAAGGCTGCGGCATGGCAGGAAGGCGATCCTTTCAACCGACCCACCCACGTTGCGATTCACCCCGATTCAGGCGATCTCTTCATTTCAGACGGCTACGGAAATTCTCGAATTCACAAGTACGACTCCGACGGGACTCACATCAAGTCGTGGGGTAGCCCGGGTTCGTTACCAGGCCAATTTTCACTACCGCACAACATAGCCATGAACGGCACCGACAGAGTAACTCTCGCCGACCGAGAAAACTTTCGTCTTCAGACGTTCACAACTGACGGTGAATTCGTGGAGCAGATCCACTCGCACCGACCCATAGCAATTACCAATGGCAAGGGTGCTGACACGAACCTCTACGTTGCTGAAGCCGGACCGCCTCCAGTGCAGGAAGGCGTGCGAAGACTGGGTCTTCGTATTGCCGTAATGGACCGCGAAGGCAACGAGGCTACCCGATTTGGAAATGAACTCGGTGGCGAAGGCCACGACCAGTTCATCGCACCACACGCCATAAGTGTCGACTCCGAAGGCTCGGTCTATGTGGCTGAAGTTTCCTACACGGCATTCGGCTCACACCAAGACCCCGTGCGAGAGGTAACCAGCCTCCGAAAGTGGAAACGGGTTAGCGGGTAAGGCTCAAGGGAGAAATGCGATGAGTCCAGCATCTGGGAAGTTATCGACCGAAGAGATCGACGCGTTTCTCGCTCAGCCGATCATTGCTCGTATGGCAACTGTTCAGCCCGATGGAGCTCCGCACGTAGCAGCGATGTGGCAGCACTGGGACGGCGAGGTGATGTGGGTCATTCCTCGCAGTAAATCGAGCTGGTACACCAACTTGAGCCAGGAGCCACGCGTGTGCATTTTGTGCGCTGATGATGTGAACCCGGAGCACTCGAGAGTCACGATCGAGGGCATTGCAGAAGTGGTCGAGGGACCTGTTGCACTTGTCGGTCGTACAAAGGAAATCGCCGATGAAATGGCGATTCGGTACATGGGGCCAAACGGGCCGACTTATGCGGCGAAAACGGCTAATCGGCTACGGTATCTGGTGAAGATCGTTCCAACAAAGATCACGTCGTGGCGTGGAGAGTGGCATCCCCGGTACATCGTTACCGAGAACGACTAATTTCATTCAGTAGTCGGTGATGCCAGCGAGAATTTTGACGCCCAGATTCTGATCTGCGACCCGTGTTCCTGATAGTGGAGCACAGTGCAGGAATCGATCATCTCGCGGACCGGGTCGTATGGCTCGAAGTAGGCGGTCGGTGCCTTTGCCAGCTGATCACGCAGCGAACGGTGAACCTGCTCCATCTCTTCAACGGTCTGGCGTGGAGTGTTGCCTTTCTTCTGGTCCGCAGCGTTCGCATTAAAGCGATCGATGTTCCCTACAGGTTCTATGCTGCCACGGTCGAGTGAGGTAACCAGTTCCCATTCCCACGTCGTAATGTGCCCGACGATATCGGTAACCGACTGGCTTTCCAGGACGCCCGGCTTCGCCATGTCATCACTGACAAGTTGGTCAAGCGAATTTCTGAACTGTCGCCAGTTATCGTCGATAGCAGCGAGAACTGCGCTTTTGCGGTCTTTGATGGAAATTGGCTCCGGGTGGGGCGTTAGGCTCTCGGCGTGTAAGTGCGTTGACAGATTACGTTAGGAAGCCTAGCGTGGCGAGCCCGCGCTGATTTGCGCGATCCAGAACCGAATATCCCTATGGTGGCGAATTTATGACTACAGTTGGTGAAGGCAAATTTCAGTATGAGGTGGATCGAGATTGGCTGCGCCACAAGCCGGCGTTCTGGGAACTTGGGCAGTGTGCCGACGTTGGAGTCGACTCTCAGGACCGTGTGTGGCTGTTCAGCCGCTCGAAGCACCCGGTTACTTGCTGGACTATCGATGGTCAGTTCATCGGGTCGTGGGGCGATCTGGGGCTCGACAAGGGCGAGTTTCGAGTTCCGCACGGTGTCTTCATCGATAAAGACGACAACATCTGGCTCGCCGATCACCAGACACACCAGGTGACGAAGCACAACGAAAACGGCGATGTGCTTATGGAACTTGGCACGCACGGATACGCTGCCATCACGGTAACGAACACCAACGAGCAGGGCTCACCGTTCAACAACCCGACCGGACTGGCTATTGCCACCGATGGCCGCTTGTTTGTTTCTGATGGCTATGGAAACCGAAGGGTCCATCGGTTCAGTGCAGATGGCGAACTCGAAGACTCTTGGGGAGAATCTGGAAAAGGGCCGGGGCAGTTCTCGATTCTCCACAAGGTTGGGGTCGATAAGAACAACAAGGTTTACATCTGCGATCGCGAGAACAACCGAATTCAGATTTTTGACGTGGACGGCAACTATTTGACCGAATGGACTGACTTGGTTGGTCCCGGCGATATCTTCTTCGATGGCGACGTTGCGTACGTGGTTGAGCAGGGCGGCGGCAATGGCGTTTCGATCTGGACTCTCGATGGCGAGTTGATTACCCGATGGCGCGGTAATCCCGATGCTTCTCAGGCTGCCCACGGCGGGGCGTTCGATTCGCAAGGCAACCTGTACATCGCCGAAATCGGAGAAGCTGGCAGGGGCCAGCTGGTTACTAAGTTCAGTTTGATCTAATTCACACCTCGTTCCCAAAGTTGGATTTCCCGACCGGGGCGCAGCGAAGTGGAGGGATCTCGCAGGACTGTGTGTTCATTTCAGCTAACGACTCGCGCGTCCCCACACCAGATCCCTCGGCTCCGATGACTCCGCTCGGGGAATCGGAGTTTGCGCAGTTGCCAGCTGCCCGATCACGCCCCTGGACAATCATGCTCGATACCTGAGAGCACCAGATGGGTCGCGTTCACGTGAAAACCGTGACGCTCGTGCACCTTCGAAATGAACTCCTGAACTAGTTCGTCGTCGAGAGGCAGAGTTCGTCCGCATTCGGTGCACTGAATGTGGTGGTGATTCGACTGGCTGATCCATTCGAATACCGTATCGCCGGGGCTCAGCCGCGACTCTGCGACGAGACCAACTCCACCGAGATCGCTGAGTACTCGATAAACCGTGGACTGATCGAACTTCGAGTCACCGCCAGCGAGAGCGGATATCACTTCAGAGACGGTCATGTGGTTGTGCGTTTCACGCAGTACGTCGATGACGGCCTTGCGAGCTGGTGTGGCTCTGAGGCCGGATCCGCGTAGTACGTCGGTTGAAGATTCACTAGGTTCGGGCATTGTTTTCGGTAGGATCAGTGATTACTTTGAGGGTCAGGTTCGTCGCAAGTTTCTCACGTTTATCGGGATTCCAGTTCCATTTTCACAAACAAACTCTTCAAATTCGATATGTCTTCGAGCATTTACGTGGATGCTCCGGCCGAACGCGTTTGGAAGTTGATCGACGAAGCCAGGTACTGGCCAGAGTGGTCGACGATATGTGTAAAAGTCTGGGGTGCGCCTGACGAAGACGGATGGCAGCGAGGGCATCGGTTTGGGTTCCTGCTCAGGATTGGCGGGAGGCAAATCCCGTTTTTCGTGACGATTACCCGAGTAGAAGCTGGGAAGTTGATTAAATGGCACTCGACGAAGTTCACTATCACTGCGGTACGGTCGATATCAGTTGAATCCGAGGGAAACGGCTGTCGAGTGACCGACAGCAAGTGTTTCTCCAGCTACTTATTGCCGATCGGATTGGCCTATCCGCGCGGAATTATTCGAACAATGACCGAGTCATGGCTGTCTGAGATCAAAAACGAAGCAGAATCACACGAATGAGTAGTTCAGGCTTCATTGCTCAGAAAATCCTGATGGTGTTTGCCCATGCCGACGACGAGACCTTGCTTGCGGGAGCGTTGATTGCAAAGTTGGTCGCGGATGGCCACGAGGTGAGTTTGTTGTGCCTCGCCTCGGGAGACGATGATCGGACTGAGCGATTGCGTAAGGCTTGCGACGATCTGGGCGTGATGTCGGTAGAAACCCTTCGATATAGCGAGGGCGTGATGTGGCCTGACGATGTAGAAAGTCGCAACGATTCAAGCGCCAGCGTTCGGCTCGACCCGGTGCTATCTCTCGTACCCATCGATGACCTTGCCAGTCGAATCGGCGGTCGTCTCACTGAACTGAATCCCGACATCGTGATCACTCACTCCGCTTACGGCGACTACGGTCACGCCGATCATGCCGCCACGCACAGTGCAACGGTGGCAGCTGTTGCCGGTTCAAGTGAGGGTGACATCCGGTTGTATGCACTTGACTGGCCCAGAAGGCTGATTGGCCTGAACGCTCGAATGCTCAAGCTGGGCGGTCGAGATGTCCGAAGGATGGGTCCTGACGGTCGCTTCAACTTTTCTATGGTGCTTGACCGCTCGTCTGAATCGTATTTATCGATAAAAGTCTCCCGATACTTGAAGACAAGACGCAACGCCGCTTGCTGGTATGCGAAAGAACTTTCCATGGGACCTTTGCCGATGCGCCTACTTGAACGGCTGCCGTTGTGGATTCAATCGACGATTCTCGGCAGGGCACGACTAACGCTCGTGAGTGCGCCTGAAGACTTCAAGTCGAAGGGCGAACTATAGAAAATATCCCGAATTCGCTATCGAGGCTAAAAGTAAAAGCCACAACCCGATTTCTCGGATTGGGGCTTTTACTTTTCGTTTGATCTTTTTAGGACTAGGCGAGTAGTTCGCGGAGTTCTGCAACGTGTGCATCACCACGAAGTCGGCCAAGTGCCTTGCGTTCGATCTGTCGAATGCGCTCACGAGTGAGGTTCAACTCTCCACCGATCTCTTCAAGAGTTCGGGGTCGGCCGTCGAATAGTCCGAATCGCAGTTCAAGAACACGTCGTTCCCGATCCTGCAGATGACTGAGCACACGGTCGACCTGCTCACGCATTGACGACTGTGCTGCGACATCGGCGGGTGCCGGTGCGCTGCTGTCCTGAATCAGATCGCCAAGCTCGTTCTCTGCGTCTTCACCAATTGGTGTTTCGAGAGAGACTGGCTCCTGCGACATCTGAAGAATTTCAGATACACGTTCGATCGAAAGCTCTACTCGCTCGGCGAGTTCTTCTACAGTTGGCTCTCGGTTCAGCTGCTGTCCAAGCTCACGACGTGCTCGCATGATCTTGTTCAACGTCTCTACAACGTGAACAGGGATACGAATTGTTCGTGCCTGGTCGGCGATCGCTCGGGTGATTCCCTGTCGGATCCACCATGTTGCGTACGTGCTGAACTTGAAACCCTTGCGGAAGTCGAATTTCTCGATGGCACGCATCAGACCGATGTTGCCTTCCTGAATCAGGTCGAGCATCGACAGCCCACGGTTGAGGTGCTTCTTGGCAACGCTCACCACAAGTCGAAGGTTTGCTTCGCCAAGGTGACGTCGTGCCTTTTCGCCCTCTTCCCGAACACGCATCAGGTGTGCGCTCAATACGGGAGTAAGTGGCTGAAGTGCCTTAAGGAATTTTGGATTTACGATATCGTCAGGCAGATCGTTCAAGACCGGGTCGAGGCCTAGAATACCGACCATGTCGGCCGAAAGCAGTCGGCTGAGAACTGAAAGTTCAACAACCAGCTTGTGTGCCTCGTCGGGCTCGACGCCAAGTGCGTCTGAGAGATAGTTGATCAACTCGTCTTCACGCTTGCCATCGACAAGCGCACGAAGATCAGGGTCGGCAAGAGCCCGACCGAGAGTGACCGGAGTTTCGAGACCCAGATACTTGGCAACGGCAGATGCTGTGTCGCCGACCGGACCGAGTTTGGACAGGACGTCTGTGATAATAGTGAACGGGTCGGGAGTGCCGACTTCGATATCGCCCTGAATTTCCTTCTCAATCGCCTCAAGTCGCTGAGCAAGCTCAACGGCGCGAGCAAGTACAACTTCATCAGCTGCTGTTAGAAGGGCAACGCGACCGATCTCACGCAGGTACATGCGTACAGTGTCTTCGGTGAGTTCCGATTCCTGTACTTCCTGCTGAAGGGCGTTCGTGATGCTAGTTGCCGAGTCTGATGCTCGTGCCGCTTCCCACATATCCAGTTCAGATCGGGTTACGGCTGTTGCACCGCTCTCCGTGACCTGGTTCGCTTCGTCTTCATTGCCTTCCATGCGAGTGAAGGCGGGTTGGTACTCGTCTTCACCCTCGAGGGCTTGATTAACGTCGTTGACGCGGGATGTTCGTCGCTTTTGGACCAACGGTTGTTCCTTTCGGGTATTCGCTACCCGTACCTGAACTTATCGTATATCCGGACAGATATTCGATCTCAGGCTATTCGTACTAGCGCCTCTCTCGCGATCTGCCCCGCTTAAACTGCGGGGCTTAGCGCAGGTTGAGAATGGTGGCAGACACTCAAGTTTTAGATGCAATCTCAACTTATTGCGATGCCTCACGCACAAACTTCGGGTACCCCCGAACTTGTGCGAACACATTTACCACTTCAACCGACCTTCTATTCTACGCCTTTGAGTACCCGTTCTAAAAGGGGGGGGGCACGGAAATAGCTTACGAAGTCCGTAGTTATGCGGGCCACATATGGTTGGGAAAGCTTCTGGTACATGGCTCGGCGTGGCTCGTTTTTTCAGTTCAGTATCAGGATTGTCGGGCTAATCCCAGTTGATCACGAACTTGCCGGCTGCACCTGATGAAAACTTCTTGTAAGCCTCCGGTGCTTGCTCGATAGTTGACCGTGATGTGATCACAGATCCGAGCGGGACGTTTCGTTCAGCTGTGAATCTGGCAGCTTCGGCGAGCCCAAATGTCGAAAAAGTCCACGATCCCATCAGGGTCAGGTGACGGTGAATGATGTGTGGGGTTGGCTGGTATGTAACCTCGCCCCCTTCACCAACAAGGCAGGCTCGACCGAAGATTTTCGTCGACTCCACAGCTGCCACTCGAGTTTCTGCCAAACCGGCTGCTTCAAGACTCGTATCGGCTCCGTTGCCGTGTGTTAGTTCTCGAATCTGATCGGGTGCATCGCCGTTTGAAGCGTCTACAGTTGCCCACGCCCCAGAATCGGCAGCCATCTTGAGTCGTTCTGGCGAGATATCCACCGCGATGATTCGTGCGCCCATCGCTGAACCGAACATCGTGGCAGCAAGCCCCACGGGTCCCTGTCCGAACACCGCTAGCACATCTAGACCTGAAACTTCGAGCTTCTTAACCGCCTGAAAAGCCGTGCTCGCCCCGCAGGCAAGATATGCACCGACTTCGTATGCCACTTCGTCGGGTAGCGGAACGCAGGTCGATTGATGAGCAACCATGTAGTCGCCGTGACCGCCGTGCATCGATCCTCCGTAGTACTCCTTCTTGTCGGCCACCTGGCATAACTGCTGCCATCCGGTAAGGCAGTACTCGCACTCTCGGCACCCTTCGTAGTGGTGCTGAATTACGCGATCGCCAACTTTGAGTCCAGTAACGTTCGGCCCCAGAGCGACGATCTCACCACACGGCTCGTGACCCGGTCGCCGAAGCTCACCATTGTGTTCGTTGGGAACATCGCCGCGGTAACGGCCAAAATCCGAACCGCAAAGTCCGGAAGATCGGAGCTTTATCAACACTTGCTCGGATCCGGGATCGATATCCGGGTAGTCGATAACCTCTGCCAGGCTGTTTCCTTGGAAAACGACTCCGCGCATTGTTGGTTCTCCTAGCTGCGCTGAACGCAGTTCTACTGGCTGATTTCGCCCAATTGCGCAGCAGTGGCACAATGTATATCAGCTAATCGGGGCATCAGGGCTTTGCGGTTGGGCGAAAGCGGCAGTAAGCTTCACCCGCCTGACTTATAGACATGACTGCGGCTGAGCCGCGATTGGGACCTGCAACCATGGTGGAAACCTTTAGTTACGAAACTCTTTACTCAGAGAAATCGGTAGATACAGCGCTGAATCCGGGACTGCATGCAAAGTACGATTTTGCAACTGCGTATCCCGCACCAGAAACACTTCCGCTGGACGGGTTGATTCAGTCGCTTCAGGCTGCTGTAGATTCCAACTCCACCAAAGTCCTCGCTGAACTGGCGTACTACCCACATCAACTGGGTGCGCTTGAGTTACGCGAGTACACGGCACAAAAACTTGAGGCTGACCGTGGTTTCACCGTTACTGCCGACGAGATTGCTTTGACCAACGGTTCCGGCGAAGCGCTGGCTCTGGTTATTCAGGCTTTGACCAATCCCGGTGACGTTGTACTCACCGAAGAGTTCGTATACATGGGAACAACCGCACAGCTCCGAAGGTTTGGTGCTGATATTCGTGGTGTGGCAATGGATGAGGGGGGGATCATTCCTGAGGAGCTGGAGGAGCAGATAGTCGCTCTTACCGCAGCCGGCGACAGGCCAAAGTACCTCTACACAATTCCCGAACACCAGAACCCGATGGGCTCGACTCTTTCTGGCGAACGTCGTCGGGCGATTCTCGAGATCGCCCATCGTCACAACATGCCAATTCTCGAAGACGATTGCTATGTTGACCTTCGCTATAAGGGCGATGTGCAGCCAGCGTTCCGAGCACTCGATGACTCTGGAATCGTCGTATATGTTGCTTCTTTTTCCAAGCTGCTGGCTCCAGGGCTACGCCTTGGCTACTTCACTGCATCTCCAGAACTGATGCGCAGGGCTCTCGGCTTCAAGATTGGCAGTGGTCCTAACCAGTTTGCTGCAGTCGCAATTGAGGGCTACCTGCGAAACAATCTCGAATCTCACCGCGACAACTTCAACCCGATGCTTCAGGCCAAATGCGATTCGATGACTGCTGCGCTTGAAGAGCATTTCGGGGATTCTGGTGCCACATGGTCAGCACCTGAGGGTGGCTGCTATGTATGGCTGACAATGCCTGAGGGATCTGACATTTCAAGTATTCGCGACAAGGTGTTCGATCAGGGTGTTGGCTACGTTGCTGGGGTGGCGTTTGAAGCCGACGGGTCTGGTCGAACTGGTCACAACTGCGCTCGACTCTGCTTCGCTTTCGAATCGGTAGAGAAGAACGCAGAAGGTATTGCGTTACTTGCCCAGTTGTTCAAACAGCACGGAGCGATGTAGCAGGAAGTCGAATCTGATTCAGAAAGGCCGGCGACTTTTCGTCGGTCTTTTTCTTTAACCATGAAAGCGTCGAATTTCGGTGTTCTGTCGATTCCGATAACTAACAGTTAACCGAATAACGTTGCCGAATGGCCGAAGCAGAGTTAAATTCAATTAAGACTCTTTTTTATTTGGACTACAAGGAACGCCGTACATGGCCTCTGCTGAACTGAACTCAATCGCACTGAAGATGGTCGCCCGTAAGAAGGGCATTCTGGCTGCCGACGAAAGCACCGGGACGATGACCAAGCGACTCGACAGCATCAACGTCGAATCAACATCGGATTCCCGCCGACTCTGGCGGCAGCTGTTGTTTCAGACTCCCGATATCGGTGACTACGTCTCTGGCGTGATCATGTACGACGAGACAATTCGCCAGTCAGACGATTCGGGCAAGAGCTTCGTTGAACTACTCGCTAGCAAGGACATTCTCACCGGCATCAAGGTCGATAACTCGACCCACGATCTCGCTGGCGCTCCCGGTGAGTTCATCACCGAAGGTCTTGATGGTCTTCGTGGCCGACTTGCTGAGTACTACCTTCTTGGCGCACGATTCGCCAAGTGGCGCGCTCTGGTCGTAATTGGTGAAGACATGCCGTCCGGCTACGCCATCCGCACCAACATGCACGCACTCGCCCGCTACTCGGCACTCTGCCAGGAACAGGGTGTGGTTCCGATCGTTGAGCCGGAAATCTTCATGGATGGATCGCACAGCATCGACGACTGTCGTTCGGCAACCACACGATCACTAAATACCGTCTTCGAAGAGCTCGACGCACAGAACGTCGATCTCGAAGGCATCGTTCTCAAGCCGAACATGGTCATCTCTGGTGCCGACGCACCGAACCGTGCTTCAGCAGCTGAAGTTGCTCGACAGACCATCGATTGCTTCGTAGAAACCGTTCCTGCGAGCGTTCCCGGAATCGCATTCCTTTCAGGCGGACAGGGCGACGAAGAGTCGGTTGTGAACCTGAACGAGATCAACAAGATCGCCAACACCGAAGATCTTCCGTGGGAACTCACTTACTCGTACGGTCGTGGTCTTCAGGCCGCTCCGCTGGCAGCATGGCTCGGCAAGGCCGAGAACGTTGCGGCGGGTCAGGCTGCGTTCCAGAAGCGTGGACTCGACTCCAGTGCAGCTCGTGAAGGTGTGTTCGCTTCATAGTCTGTTCGGAATATTCCGATGTGATTAATGCCCTCTCCCGTTCAGGGAGGGGGCATTTTTTGTCATTTTGTACGGCATTCATCCCTATCAACCGGTAAAGTTGCTGCGCCTGTTCCGTGAACTTGCGAGGCGGGCCGTAACCAAGCCGGAGTTTGATGTAACCGATGCCCTCTGACGCTATTTCCGATCTCGTAACCGCACGAAGTGCCGAGATAATCGAGACCCGACGCTTCTTCCACGGAATTCCCGAACTGGGATTCGAGGAAAACGAGACTGCGAAAGCGATTGCAGATCGCCTGACTGCAGCCGGGCTTGAAGTGGAGACTGGCATCGGAAAAACCGGACTGGTAGGCGTCTTGAAGGGTGCGAAAGAGGGACCGACCCTCATGATTCGCGCCGACATTGATGGCCTACCTGTAGACGAGCTAACCGGACTCGATTTCGCTTCGACAAACGGTCGAATGCACGCCTGTGGTCACGACGGCCACATCACGATGGCACTTACTGCCGCAGAGATCCTCGCTGGAATGAAAGATCAACTGGCAGGAACGTTGATTTTCGCATTCCAGCCTGCCGAAGAGGTTGTGATGGGTGCGCTCGCCATGATCGACGATGGCTTGTTCGAGAAATACCCTGCTGATCGAGTAATCGGTACGCACCTCTGGAACCCGATCCCGACTGGCATCATCGGTGTGAACCGTGCAACGGTTTTCGCCAGCGCAGACCAGTTCCGACTCACCGTTCACGGCAAGGGTGGTCACGGCGCCATGCCCCACACGACCATCGATCCTGTAGCTGCAATAGCCGAGATTATTTCTACTGCCCAAACCGTTGTGAGTCGAGAGGTCCCGCCGAACGATATGGGTGTGCTTACGTTTGGTCAGATCCACGGCGGATCAGCCCCCAACGTGATTGCCGACAGCGTGACCGTCGAAGGCACTGTTCGGGCCTATACGCCCGAAACTCGCACCCAGATTATGGAATCACTTGAGAGGATCGCCAGCAACGTTGCTGCAGCGATGCGCGCTTCGACGTCGTTCGAGCGAATTCACGGTGCACCTCCGGTTATCAACGATCCCGAAGTTGCAGCGTGGGTCACTAAGCAGGCGAGCTTAGTTGTTGGTGAAGGAAACGCCCGAGAATGGGAGCCAGTTAGCGTTGGCGATGACATGGCTGAGTTCAACAACCGAGTCCCCGGCGTGTATTTCCTGCTTGGCGCAGCGCATCCTGATGAGAGGGTTGCCGAACGGGGAATCGAAGGTCACCACAACGCAAAATTCGATTGGAACGAAGACTGTTTGCCACTGGGTGTAGAGGTGTTCGTGCGTTCCGCTGTCGACTATCTTTCGTAGTTCGACTCGAAATCAGGCTGTTACTTCACTGAGTGATGGAACAAATTGACGTGCTCGCTCGTCAACATACCAACATGAAAACACTAATCCTAAAATTTGCGGCACTTGCTGGTGTGATACTTCTGGTTGCAGCCCTGTGGCCGATATTCATCCAGGCCGAAACATCTCTAGCAATAATCTTCGTAGTACTGCCGATGGCCGGAATTGGCATCGCAGCACTCGCACTGTTCAGCACGAAACGATGGCTGCTGTGGGCAGCACTCGGCGTTTGGCCGGGAGCCTTAGCAGGTGGCCTGGTATTCGCTGGAATCGCATTCGGAACTGTCAATAACGGCACCACGGGTTGGGAAGGCGCGATCGTAGCGGTCGTCATCATCCTTGGCGTCTTCATCGGCGCAATCGCAGGAGCGACCACCGGAGGTTTGCTCGGCGCGCGTAAAACACGCCGAGCAAACCTCGCTAGCGAATAATTTCCGACTGCCTAGACAACCGGGGCAGATCCGCCGTCTACGTTGATGGCTGTTCCGGTTACGTAGCTGGCTCGGCCTGACGCCAGGAAGCAGATGACGTCGCCGGCTTCTTGCGCTTCACCGATTCGTCCCAGAGGAACTCCGCCGCCGAACGTGGCCCAGTGATCCTCTAGTGAGTAGTTCGGGTCTTCAGCGTTTAGGCCTTCCCATCGAGTGCGGTGCTGTCCCGACTTCAGCACGCCAACACAGATCGTGTTCACACGAATGTTGTGCTCGGCAAGCTCACCAGCCCACGACTTGGTAAGCGATATGCCAGCCGAACGTGACAGAGAAGTTGGCTGTGTTCCGGGTCGAGCGGCCTTACCGCCGGGAGTTGTTGTGTTCACAATCGCACCAGTGCCAGAAGCCTTTAGGTAGGGCAGAGCGGCTCGTGCGCAGTAGATGGCACCGTAGATCTTGATCCCGAAGTCGACCTTCAGATCATCATCGGTCATCTTCTCGAGCGTCGTGGCAGATGAAGTACCGGCGTTGTTCACCAGAATGTCGACCCCGCCGAATTCGTCGACTACTTTAGCGACCATCGCCTGAACTTCTGATTCAACCGAAACGTCGGTGGCAACACCAATCACGTCACTCCCGCCCGCAACTTTGATTTCCGCCACCGCAGCATCGAGCTTCGCCTGAGTACGGCCAACGATCGCAACCTTAGCGCCCTCGCTCGCAAGCGAGGTGGCAGCTGCTTTGCCGATACCGTCGCTACCACCGGTAATAATCGCAACTTTGCCGTTCAATCCGAGATCCATTTTGTGAGTTCCGTTCTTCAGCCCTGTGTCGGTCGTAGTATCGTCTGATTCTGAGCGATATTGGCTCATCTAGACCTGACGACGGATTATAGAGATGAAAACCCGTAAAAATCACGAGTGCATATTTTGGTCTTGTGGGTTGTACTCTTAACGCTTGTGTGATTTTTCCAATTGCGTCATCGGCGTATCAGGCCGATATTCATTTGGTGCGTAAATAAAATTCTTTATTCGATAAAACAACAGATTGGTAATACAAGTGAACAACGGGCAGCGATACGAGCCGCTTACAGTGCCGCGAAGAGTGATTCTGGGACCCGGACCTAGTTCCGCAAACCCGCGAGTTCTTCGTGCTATGTCGCTACCAATCATCGGATATCTCGACCCCGCATTCTTTGAACTGCTCGATGAACTGAGCGGCATGCTTGGTGAAATTTTTAAAACCAAGCAACGCGCGTTCGCTGTTGCTGGAGCCGGTTCTGCCGGTATGGAAGCCGGGCTCGTAAGCCTTGCTGCACCGGGCGATACCGTGATCATCTGTTCGTACGGATATTTCTGCGAACGACAGATCATCATGGCCGAACGAATCGGGTTCAACGTTGTCGCACTCCGAACCGAGTGGGGCAAGTCGATGGACCCGCAGGTTCTTGCCGACGCATTGAAGGAGCATCCTGAGACCCAGCTTGTAGTCGGTATTCATGCCGAAACCTCTGCTGGAACCATCCAACCCATCGCCGAGTTCGCCCGACTTGCTCACGAAGCTGGTGCGTTGTTCATGACTGATGTCGTGACCTCGCTAGCTGGCTGCGAGCTTGAATTCGACGAATGGGAACTCGATTTCGCTTACTCGGGATCGCAAAAGTGTCTTGCCGCACCTCCAGGAATTTCTCCTGTGGCGATGTCTGATAGAGCTCTTGATTACATCCGCAACCGTCCCAAGCCGCCTTCTTCGTGGTACCTCGATCTCTCGCTAATCGCCGACTACTGGGGTCCCGATCACATTGCGCATCACACCGCTCCCGTCAGCATGATTTACGGTTTGCGGGAAGCTGTTGGGATGGCGTTGAACGAGACACTTGAGATGCGCTGGAAACGACACGAGGCGAACGCTGCCGCTTTGCGAGCAGGACTTGAGGCGTTGAACCTTGAACTGCCGATTTCTGAAGCCGAACGACTCGATCAGCTGACTATCGTGAAGCTGCCGAAGGGCATCGATGATGTGAAGCTTCGTACGCAATTGCTCGAAGAGTATTCAATTGAAGTCGGTCGTGGACTCGGCAAGTTTGCGGGCGAGGTCATTCGAATCGGTCTGATGGGCGAGTCGTGTGTCCCAGCGAACGTGTTTGCGTTGCTCAATGCGCTTGAGAAGATTCTTCCCGAGCACGGATTCGAAGTAGGCAAGGGCGTTGCCGCCGCGGCTGCTAGTGCGCAATTGGCCGACAATCCTTCACCGCTGTACACGGCGTAAATTCAACGCAATTCGGTCGACACCCGATTTCCCGACCCCTGTGGAGGGATCTTCGGCGGACGAGTGGTCGTGGGTGCAGCGCGCTCCTATCGCGAGTAGAAACTACTCCAGCGCGTACGCCTTATCCAGCAAGTCGACGACGTAGCGAACTTTCGTCGTGCGTTCGTTCGAGTCTTCGTCCGCTACCTGAGTGAGAGCGAAATCGAGCTGCATTGCGCAACCCGGATTGCCAGTTGCAACGATATCGGCTCCGGTGGCGACTACGTTCCGGGCTTTTCGCTTGCCGAGTTGTGCCGACATCTCACGCTGGGTCATTGAGTAGGTTCCAGCCGACCCACAGCAAACTGCAGGTTCGCCCAGATCGACCAGCTTCAAGCCGGGAATCGAGTTGAGGATGGCACGAGGTGCATCGGTTATTCGCTGAACATTCAGCAAATGACAGGCGTCCTGATAGGTGACGGTTACATCTAGCGACTTCGTTGGAGCCTCGAAATCGTATTCGACAAGTAGCTCATGAATATCCTTGGTCAACTCGGCTACTTGGTGCGCTTTATCGGAATACCCGGCCTCGCCGGCAAAAAGCTCGCCATAGTCCTTCATCGCCGCGCCGCAACCTGCCGAGGCAGAAACAATCGCGTCAGGTTGGATCGACAGGAACGAGTCGATGTTCTTCTTTGCCATCTCGATAGCCGTGTCGGGCTCGCCGGAATGGGTGTTCAGCGCCCCGCAGCAGCCCTGTCCACCAGTTACATGCACCTCGATGCCGTTTCGAGTTAGCACTCGCACGGTGGCTTCAAGGGTTTCAGCGTGGGTCAGCGCCATCACACAACCGGCAAGCATCGCCACCTTTGCTTTGCGGACACCCTGTGCTGGATGAACCTGACCTTTAGCGACAAAGAAATTCTTAGACAGTTCGGGCAGATACTCGTCGGCAATATCGGCTTCGCCCGGCAACAACTTCAGCAAGCCTGTCCCGCGAGCGATCGTGCGCATGCCCGACTTTTTGTAGAACTTCATGGCATTGCCGACCATGCGAAGTTTCATAGGGGAGGGCAGAATCGTCTGGTAGCCAACAGACCGTGCTGTTCGTTCTGTGAAAGATCGTGTCGTGTGTTGCTCTACTTGAGCCCGAGTGGCCTCCATCAGCTTGCCGTACTCGACTCCTGAAGGGCAACTCAGTTCGCATGCTCGGCACTGCAGGCACAAATCCCAGTGCCCGACGACCGACGGGGTCATGTCGAGCCGACCTTCGTTTACGGCCTTCATCAGCGCTATTCGACCACGAGGCGATTCGGCTTCGAGGCCGGTTTCGAGATATGTTGGGCATGCTTGAAGGCAAAATCCACAGTGGACGCACTTGTAGAGATCGGACTCCTGCGGCGCGTGCGATCCTGAGAAACCCGGAAACGTACCGGCTGGCCCTACTGATTCGCTTGGCGTATCTGGCGACATCGAAGCTGCTATATCTTTCCGGCGAATCGCCCGGGGTTAAGGGTGTTGGTGGGGTCGTACTGGTTCTTGATCCGACGCATCAGCTCGATCGAATTTCCGACGTCGCTAAATATGTCCATGTGTTGTTTTACGACCAGAGGACATTTTTCGATCACGTACGAACTTTGATACTTAGTAATTGTGCCAGCAACCGAGCTGATAAACGAAAGGTCTTCATCGCGAGAAGCCGAACCAGCAAGAACGGTCATTGCGCCGAACCCGATGTCGCTGATGGTCGATATTTTCGTTCCCGAGTTCGATTCGGCAGATCGAATTTCCTGAGATGCCTTGAGCGTGTCGCCGGTGCGAGCGTTCATTCTTACAGCGATCCCAGCGTTCGATTCAGCGTCATCAAGCGCAGACCATGCAGCCTTCGCCGCCATGTCGCTAAGCACGGCATACCCGGCGGATCCGCCTGACCCTGCAGCACCCACAACTTCGTTTACCTGCCGTTCGATCGACCGAACTCCGCCGCCAAGTCTCATGAGTAGAGCAAACGTCTGATCACCACTGGAGGAATCGAACGATTCGCCAGTCGCCTGAACAGTGGCAGCCGCCAATTCACCGGAAATCAGCGAAATCGCTTCGGGCGCAAACAGGCCGTTCGCGAATCCCATTCCGATTTCTTGTGCCGACTGGATATCGTCGAACCAGATGATGATAGTTTGCTGCTCCGGTGTGACAGGGAGGAGTTTGAATGCAACTTGCGACACGATGCCGAGCGTGCCGAATGCGCCTGTGTGGAGACGGTGAAGCTCGTAACCCTGAACATTCTTTACGACCCGGCCACCACTTTTGGTAATCGTGCCGTCAGCAAGAACGATCTGCATACCGATCACCCAGTCTCGGATACCGCCTGTTGACGATTGACGATGTCCCGGTGCGTTCGAGGCAATGGACCCACCAACGGTCGCCTGCTCCGGGTTGCGCACTTCGAACGGTAGGCGCTGGCCCTCTTTTTCGAGCAGGGCGTTCAGCGTTGCGATAGTCACCCCGGCGTTGGCCGCGATCGTCATGTCGCCAACTGCGTGCTCTATCTCGCCGGTAAATCCAGAAAGATCGAGCGCCACGTCATAGCTAGACGGGATATTCCCGATGCCAATACGCGTCCCGCCGCCCCACGGAATTGCCGTTCGGTCTGAGCCGTTTATGTCAGCAAGTGACTTCGAGAGTTCCTTGAGTGAATTAGGGCTCTCTACCGATGAGGGGGTGAGGTCGTCTATAGAATGGCTCAACGTCGTTCCCAGAACTTACCCCTATGCCTTTGTCGATGCTGCTACAGGTGGAGCCATGTGCATTTGAGGCTTCCACGGAGCGGTGTCCCAAAGTTGATCGCCAATTGCGGTTGCTTCGTTGATCGCTTCGTTAGGAACGTCTTCTTCCCATGCGACAAGATTCTGCTGCAACTGTTCGAGCGTTCGTGCGCCAACAATGCAGGCTGAAACCGCGGGATTAGAACGAACCCATCCGAGTGCCAGAGCCATCGGCGTTACGCTGTATTTCTCTGTAACTCCGATGAACTGCTCCATCGCTTCGAATGTGACTTCGTTCCAATAGGTGGTTTTATAGAAATTCGCTGCTCTAAAGTCGTTCGAGTAGCGTCCGCCCTTGGGCATTTCGGCTTTGAACTCGCGATGCTTTCCAAGCAGGAATCCACCAGCCTGGGGTGAATAGACCATTACGCCAACACCCTGATCTACACACGCCGGGAACAGTTCGCGTTCCGGCTCTCGGTACAGCAAGTTGTAACGGGGCTGAACCGAGTTGAACTTGCTGAAGCCGTTCTTGTCCTGCGCCCAGAGCGCTTCGACAAGCTGCGGTCCTGAGAAGTTCGATGCGCCGATGTAGCGTGCTTTTCCAGCTCGAACAACGTCGTTGTACGCCTCGACTGTTTCTTCGATGGGCGTGGTGAGATCTGGCGAGTGGATCTGGTAGAGATCGACGTAGTCTGTGCCCAAACGCTTGAGCGAGTCGTCTATTGCCTGCATCACATACTTCTTGTTGACCCCGACATCGTTCGGATTGGGACCAACCTGGCTCTTGCCCTTGGTCGCCAAAACCACTTCTGAACGCCGAGTTTTAATGAACTTGCCGACATTCTCTTCTGATAGCCCATCGCAATAAGAATTGGCCGTATCGATGAAGTTCACTCCGCCATCGAAGGCAGCCGACATGATGCGCATCGAGTCTTCGGCGTTGGTTTGACCACCAAAGTTGTCGGATCCGATGCAATATTCAGAGACTTTTAGCCCGGTGTTCCCGAGTCGTACATATTCCAATTGAGTGCTCCTTATTTCGCCGACGAGCTTGTGGGTAGTGTGCCGAACGCCTGTCCCGAATTCGGCGGGTATGCCATCGGAGCCTGCGATTCGAATTCGTCAGCCACGGCTCGAACTTCGGCCATGGCCTCGGCTGGAGCCGATTCTGACCATGCGTCGAGAACTCCCTGGATGTGTTCAACCTTGCGTGCGCCGAAGATCGGTGCAGTTACGCCGGGGAACTCTGAAACCCACTGAAGAGCAAGTCGTATGGCGGGTTGACCGTGCTTTTCGGCGATTGCCGTGAACTTCTCAACGGCAGTAAACGCAGCATCGTTGAAGTAACGAGATTTTAGACCCCCACCCTTTGAGTCGTCTCGCATATCGAACTTGGATCCAGCGACTGCCGTGCCAGACGAACCGTGCTTGCCTGTGAGCATTCCGCTTGCGAGTGGTGAGTAGGGGATCACCGCTACATCGTGATCGGCAGTGAAAGGAACCATCTCTCGTCCGAGTCCGGGTTGGAGAATGTTGAATACGCTCTGAATCGCTTCGAATCGGTAGAGATTTCGAACGTCGGATGTCCAGAGACCTTTGGCGAGAATCCATGTTGGGAAGTTCGACGCACCGGCGTAGACGACTTTGCCCTGATGAATTAGATCGTCAACGGCACGAAGTGTCTCCTCGATCGGAGTTTCTTCGTCCCACGAATGGCAGTACAGCAGGTCAATTCGATCGGTGCGGAGTCGACGAAGGGAATCCTCGACCGCTCGAACGATGTGATACCGAGATGCACCCTTATCGTTCACACCCGCTCCGACCGCCGAACGATACTTGGTGGCGAGAACGACATTGTCTCGACGTCCTGAGTCGGCGAGGTAGTTACCGATCATCGATTCCGAACGACCTTCGTTGTAGGAATCGGATGTATCGACGAAGTTGATTCCGCCGTCGAGAGCGGTGTCAAGAATTTCGTGTGCTGTCGGCTCGTCGCAACCCCACTGGTTGCCGTAATTATCGGTTCCCAGACAGATGTTCGAGACCTTTGTCCCTGTGCGACCTAGCTTTACATATTCGATAGGAATGGTGAGGCTCCGTGGATTATTGCGAACTGGCTAGTTAGTGTTGTATTTAGTCGTGATTCAGATCAATCCAGCGTGATTCTTCGACTGATTGATAGGCTGCATCAACGATTTCAGCAGCCTTCATTCCGTCGTAGAAACTGGTTTCGATCAGTGATTGGTCACCCGCGATGATCGCATCGGCGAACCGTTGGTAGGGTTGAGGATACTCGGCTCCAGGATCGAGCTGTCCGACCGGATTATTAGGTCCCGTTACGCCCTGGATCCCAAACCGACCGTCAGTGGTGATTCGACCCAGTTCACCCGATATTTCGACTCGAGGCGAAGTCTTGCCGTCGGCGTCGGTTCCACGAGACGCAAAAGAAGTGTGTACGACAGCCATTCCGCCGTTCACCCATTCACACAGAAGTCCCGAAACGTCGGGCACATCAACATCGATCCCTTCGGGGTTATCGAACGTTGGGCGGTGGCTGTTCGTAGTGTCGAACGATGCGACGACCCGCTTTACTTCACCATTGATGAACCGCAGCATGTCGAATACGTGAATGAGTTCGTATACCGATCCGCCACCGTTCTCGGAACGGAAGCGCCACGAGAGCGTCTCCGGTCGGGCGTCGAGCTGATGCGACATGCCCCACCACAGGTTGGCGTGGTAGATGCGGCCTACGAAATCGTCGTCGAGATAGCGCTTGATGCGACCTATCATCGTGTTTCCGCGCTGATTGAAGTTAGTTGAGTGGATCACCCCGGCTTTTTCAGCCGCTTCGGACATGACTTTCGCGTCAGCAGCTGTGAGAGCGAGTGGCTTGTCGCAGAGGACATGCTTGCCTGCTGCGATAGCGTCGAGAGCGAGATCTTTGTGCGACCCGGTCGGGGTGATGATGTCGACCGCATCGAGACCGTCCATCTTCAGCATCTCGTTGTGATCAGTGAAGCCGTTCGGGATGTCCCACTTCTGCTGAAACTCGGCCAAAGCTTCGGGGTTTCTCCTCATAGCTGCAACAACTTCTACGTTGTCGAGCTTCGAGAATTGCTCCATATGAGTATTGGCGAACCCGCCGACACCGATAATTCCGATGCGTACTTTGCCTGATGCTGAGGGCACTTTGGTTCCTGTCTGCCGCGATGCGCGTGGGTGGCGCATCGAAGGCGTTTGAAGACCGGTGATCGAGTCGAGGCACCCAGTTTAGCGAAAGTGCGGGTTACAGGCTGCGAATTGTTGACGAATATGGACTCCATATCGTCATGGGCCATAGGAACGTTCAGGTGGCTAAGTAGAAATGAGAACTATTTCTTGATTCGTAGAACTGCGAATCCTGCACCGATAGATGCAATTTGCGCCATCAGTGCCAGCGCAACGACCTTGAAATACGGCGTAACTATTTCTGGACGACCCGAATCAGGTCCGTATTCAAATAGGAAATTGCCGGTTTGTACGAACGAAATTGTTATTGAAATAGCCATCACTACCCAACCGGCAATCACAATCCGAACCGGCCATATTCCGAGTAAGTCGATCCAGTAATGCCAAAAGTGGAGACTAAGAGATTTCATTCCAGAGTTGTTGCTCATGATTTCACTCCTATCTCAAAATATGTTGCTTCTGCTGAGTTTACTGCCAGTCCGACGTGCCAGTCGGTCGGAACGATTCTGCTGAAATGCCGTACGCCTCGCCGTGAATTGCTCCGCCAGGGAACACCTTGCCGGGGTTGAAACGCTCGCTTAGTGAAGGGACTCCGATTGGAGCATCATCTGGTTGCTCGCCGATAAACGCAGTACGGAGTCGCGACATCGACTCCAGGTCGTCCTCAGTGAACACCAGCGGCATGTATGCCTGCTTCTCGATTCCAATGCCGTGCTCGCCTGACAAAGCGCCACCTGCTGCAACACACGCTTCGAGAATGCGTGCTCCAGCGAGAATGGCCTGCTTCACCTCGCTGGGGTTTCGTTCGTTGAACAGAATCGCAGGGTGAATGTTGCCATCGCCTGCATGGAACACGTTGGCGACGGTTACGTTGAGTTCAGCGGCGATCTGATCGACCTGCTGCAACACTTCTCTGAGCTTGGTGCGGGGAACAACGCCATCAACAAGATAGTAGGTGGGAGCGATCGTTCCGTAAGCGCCAATCGCCCCTTTGCGAGTCTCCCAGAGTTTGGCCCGGGTTTCCTCGTCATCTGCTTCCCGTATTTCCATTGCGCCATGTTTGCGGCATATTCCGAGTACGGCTTCGGTCTGCTCTTCGACCGATTCGATCAGGCCATCTACTTCAACGATCAGAACTGCTTCGGCAGCGGCTGGATACCCGGGGTGATAGAACGGCTCGACGGCGTCGATGGTCTTGCGATCCATCATCTCGAGCGCAGAAGGAACCATGCCAGCAGCGATGATCTCGGCAACGGTGTCTGAAGCAGCATCCATTGTTGTGAAAGCAGCCAGCATGCTGTGAATCGCTTCGGGCTTTGGCAGTAGGCGAACGGCGATTTTGGTGATTATTCCGAACGTGCCTTCCGATCCGACAAACGCCCCACGAAGGTCATAGCCAGTTGATTCGCGTTGCGCGGCTCCCAGCCAAACAAGTGAGCCGTCGGCGAGGACCACTTCGAGTCCGAGTACGTGGTTCGTTGTGACTCCGAGAGCCAAGCAGTGAGGTCCGCCAGCGTTTTCTCCAACGTTTCCGCCGATAGTGCAGGTCTTTTGACTTGCCGGGTCGGGAGCGTAGAAAAGTCCGAGATGGCTGACTTTTTGAGATAGCTGAAGATTAATCATCCCCGGCTCGACGATAGCCACACGATTTTCCGCGTCTACCTCGATGAGTTCGGTGAGCCTCGTCAGTGCAATAACTACAGAATTTCGTAGTGGCACCGCACCGCCAGAAAGACTGGTCCCAGCGCCCCGAGCAACGATGTAAACGCCGTGTCGATTGGCTATCCGAACGACTTCTGCCACCTCTTCAGCGGTTCTCGGCAGCACAACGGCCTGCGGGGTCGCCTTGTCGATCGAGCCATCGTATTCGTAGACCAATAGGTCTTCAGGCTTCCAGATCACATACTGGGTGCCGACGATGGCCGCGAGGTCAGGAATCAGGCTGGAACTAACTGTAGTCATGAAGTCATTGTGACACGCATTCAGGGTCGTTACAAAGCCCTAAAAAATCGTTCCAACACCAGTCACGTTCCGAACGATTTCACGGTCTTCCTGATCACGCACGATCTTTGCGGTTAGTGCGTCAGGATCACCCCACTGATCGAGCAGTATTTTCAGCAGTCGATCTTGCACGCTGGAATGTTCTTCTACACCAGCAAGGTTCGTGAATTCGCCAGGGTCTGCATCGAGATCGTACAGTTCGAGCTCAACCGGTTCGCCATGGCCGTAACAGAGCTTCCACTTGCCCGATCTCACCATGCCAAGCGGTCGATCCGTGCCGTGGGCGAAGTGTTCTGAAATCGCCACGTCGTTGAGTTCGGATGTATCGCCGTTCAGCGCTGGAACGAGCGACTGCCCATCCAGATCCCACTTAGTGAGATCAATTCCAGCGATATCAAGAATCGTGGCAACTGCATCGACATTAGAAACGGCTTCTCCAACGCGCTGACCGCCTTCGAACTTGCCCGGCCACGATATCTGCAGCGGAACGTTCGCCGACTGCTCGTAGAAGCACATTTTTCGCCATAGGCCGTGTTCACCGAGCATATCGCCGTGATCCGACGTGTGGATAATCACCGTATTCTCGGCAAGCCCTTGCTCTTCGAGCGTCTCCATCAGGTGACCGATCTTGTCGTCAAGATATTCGCAGAGTCCGAAGTAGGCAGCGCGGGCACGAGCGATTTCATCGTCGGTCCAATTGCCATTGAGCCCGAACATCTGGCGCAAACGCTGTGCCGAGGGCGGCAGTTCATCGAGATGTCCCTCTGGGAGGTTCGGCATATCAACATTGTCGGGGTAGTACTTCGAAAAGTACGGTTCAGGAACGACGAAAGGGAAGTGCGGTGCGATGAAACCGACGCACATGGCGAACGGCTTTTCGTGGCGAGCGGGATCGGATAGATACTCGACCGCAGCCTTTTCCATTGCGTCGTCAGCTTCGATCATTGGACTGACACCCGGATTTGCCTCTCGAACACCGAACCAGTCTTCTGGCGCGGTGGGGATGCCGTCCGACCATCGATAGTGATCGAGTGGCGCTTCGATGTGCGGGTCTCTCGAAAGCTGCTCATCAAAACCATGCAAAGGATCTGGCCCAACCAGGTGCATCTTGCCGTTCAGGGCGGTGTCGTAGCCTTCGTTTCGCAGCAAGTACGGCCACGTTAGCTGGTCAACCGGCATCGGCTTCGTGTTGTCCCAAATTTCGCACGTCGAAACGTACTGTCCGGTCATAAACGACGCCCGAGACGGAATGCAGAGTGGCGAGTTGCAGTAGTTCGCGTCGAACGTAACACCCTGCTCGGCCAATCGATCCATATTCGGCGTTTCGATGATCGGGTGACCATATGCCGACGAGAACTGCGCACCGTGCTCGTCGGACATGATGACTAAGAAGTTAGGCTGTGGTTTCGAAGCGATTGAACTGTTCTTCCTGAACTTGTGAATGGCGAATGGGCAGGGCCGAAGCGACTAAGGCGTGATTACCGCCCGAGTTACTTCACTACCGGACTGCGTTCCAAGCCATTCGGCCGTTTCGAACGCCTTGCCGATCTGATCGAGCGGGAACTCGTGCGATACCACGCTGGTGAGCGGGTACTCGTCGGCAGTTCGTTCGAGAAAGTCGATAGCGTTCGGGATAATCCATGGATCGTAGTGCTGGATGCCGTAGAACCTGATCTGGTTCGAAACCATCTGCTGAACGTCGATCTGGGCGATCGAGTTCGGTGAAATGTGGCCGACCTCGAGGTAGGTCCCCCTCATGCGAACCATCTTGAGTCCTTCTTCGACCACAGCCGGGAATCCAACGACCTCGATCACCTTGTCGGCGCCAATCCCGTTCGTCAGTTCCATCACCCGTTCGATACGTGATTCCGGAGTGTCGTAGTCGTTCATGTCGATCGTGTGTGTCGCACCACACTGCAGCGCCAGATCGAGCCGGTGCTTCTGGCCATCGATCACTATCACCTTGGCAGCGCCAAGCTCACGGGCAACGGCAGTGGCGTTTACGCCGAGTCCGCCAGCACCTTGTACAACAACGTTGTCGCCCAAACGCACGCCACCCAGGTGCATCGCTTCGTAAACCTGCGCCAATGCACAGTTGATCGGTGCAGCAGCAGCGTTGCTTATCGAATCGGGGAGTTTGAACACATAGTTAGGGCTACGCAGGTAGTAGTACTGGGCGAATCCGCCGTTACATACGGGCCATTCGTCGAGCGTTTTCCGCCCTGACCTGAACTTGCACGCACCGAATTCACCACGCAGGCAGTTGTAGCAGCGCGCACATGGGAAGAAATATGAGTAAGCAACCCGGTCGCCCTCTTTTAGCGGTCGGCGCAACGAGTCAGTGGTGACTTTGTTGCCCAACGCAGCAACTTCGCCCATCATCTCGTGCCCGAACACAAAGGGATCTCTCGGCGGTGCACCTTCGGGAATGCCATCGCCACGCCAGATGTGAAGATCTGAGCCGCAGACGCTTGTCGCTTTGACTCGAATTTGAATTGCGTCGGCTTCGAGTTCTGGCAACGGCAGATCTCGCATCTCCCAGCTCTTGTCGGCGTCGTGCCAGACTGCTGATGTTCCCATTTCTGCCATTGGTTTCTCCTCGATTGATCGGTAGATTCCCGATCGGGCGTGATTCGCTTTGGTGCCGTGCGATAAACGTGACCGCAGATAACTTATTCCCACAAACACAAAGTAACAATATGCGCCAGAACGAATTTTTCGAGCGACCCTTTGTGATTCTCTGAGATTAGAATTCTGCCAGACGGGGTCGCTGAAGCTGGGTTTCATTCGAGCAATATGCGGCATTGACTTAACGATTGCGGTGAAAGACGAGCAGGAACGAATGACCATATCGAACTGGCGGGCACGAGCGGGAACGACATTCCAAACAGAGAAACGTCCCGCATCTGGTTCGCGAGGGGTAGTTGCAACGAATCATCCCCTGGGATCGGCAGCCGGATCTGAGATGCTGCTTGCCGGTGGAAACGCCATCGACGCCGCGGTCGCATCTTTGTTCGCTCTCTCGGTCGCTGAGCCAATGATGGTCGGCATATTCGGTGCCGGGCACATGAACGTTCGACTCGCAAACGGCGATCATCACGTAATCGACGGCTATTCGACGGCTCCAGCGGCTTGCACCGAAGACATGTACACGCCGATCGCCGATTCAGGCCCTGACTATTTGAAAAGCGTTGGCGATGCAAGCTCGATTGGGTACTTGTCGATCGGGGTGCCGGGCAATCTAAAGGCATGGTCCGAGGCTCTTGAGACGTGGGGAACGATGTCACTGGGCGAAGTCATGGAACCCGCGATACGTTTCGCTGCCCATGGTTTCAGGGCGAGTGAGTATCTTCACGAAACGATTGTGCAGATGGAAGATGTGATTTGCCGATACCCAGAAACAGCGGCCACGTACATGCCGAACGGAGTTGCGTTGCAGCCGGGTGATCACGTTGATCGCTCCGATTACGCTCGAACGCTGCGGGCTATCGCCGAAAACGGTCCAGATCATCTGTACAACGGACCATTGGGCGAGATCGTTTGCGACTATCTCGAACGCAACGGTGGGATTCTCACGACGCGGGATCTTGCCGAGTACAAAACCATTCGCCGAGTGCCGATCAAAGGTGAGTACCGCGGGTACGAGATATTCGGACCACCACCACCTTCCGCTGCAGGAATTCACATCACGGAAATGCTGAACATTCTTGAAGAGTTCGATGTGGCAGAACTGGGATTCGGAACGGTTGATTCGATTCATCTTCTGGCCGAGTCGATGAAAAAAGCGTTTGCAGATCGAAATCGCTACACAGGTGATCCTGATTTTGTCGAAGTGCCAGTGGATCGACTTATCGCCAAGCATCATGTCGAAGAGTTCATCGACCGTCTTGATATGGAAAAGGCTTCACCCGAGATCGCACCGGGCTCGAACGAACCCGATCACACCACTCATCTCACGGTTGCCGATCTGGATGGCAATGTTGTATCCGCAACCCAGACCATCAACGAACTGTTCGGATCGAAAGTCACCGTGCCCGGAACCGGGATGCTGCTCAACAACACGCAGCAGATATTCGATCCGCACCCTGGAAAGCCGCTTTCTGTTCAGCCCGGTAAACGGGTCACCAGCAGCATGTCGCCAATGATCGTAATGCGAGATGGGCAGCCTGAGTTCGCACTTGGATTGCCGGGCGGAGTGCGAATATTTACTTCCGCCGTGCAAGCGATTGTGAACATCATCGATCACAAAATGTCTGCTCAAGAAGCGGTTGAAGCACCTCGGGTGTGGACCCAAGGACAGGATGTTGAGATCGAAGTCGGAATTCCGGAGTCCGTTCGGTCGGAAGTTGCTGCTAAGGGCCACCGTGTGACGCCTGTGAACGCTATCGGCGGTGGCATGAACATGGTGCGATTCGAACCCGGCGGAACGCTCTCTGGCGCGGCCTGTTGGCGAGCAGATGGCCATGTTGTTGGCATTGGGGGCGGATTTGCTCGGTCAGGTGTTCGGTTCCGACCATCGGTAGGTGATGAAGAGACCATGCAGGGATCTGGTCAAACTTCCGGCGAAGAGTCGGAGATTGTGGAGCCAAATGCGCCAGATACAAACGGAGAAACAGCTTGAACGTTCCGAATCACAGCTTGCGCTGCATTGACTGCTCGTCGACGCAACAACCGTCTGTGGGCGATCTCTACTGTGCAGAGTGCGGCGGTTTGTTCGCCGTTGAATACCTCGATGCACCCGATGGAACGTTTCCTCGATTGCCCATGGACGATCCCATGGCAGTTAACTCGCTTGGTGAAGGCGATACTCCGCTGGTCTTACTTGAAAAGACCGGTGAGGCGTTGGGATTGAACACACTCTGGGCCAAGTTGGAGTTCATGGCTCCAACCGGGTCGTTCAAGGATCGCGGTTCGGCAGTGCTTACTACCATGGGGCGAGATCTTGGCGTCACCGAGTTTATTGAGGATTCTTCGGGTAACGCAGGAGCTTCGCTATCGGCCTACGCAGCGGCTGCCGGTCTCAAAGCTCACGTTTTCGCTCCGGCAAGTGCCGCCAGTGGAAAACTCGACCAGATACAGATCTTTGGGGCGAGTCTTCACAAAATTGAAGGCCCACGGCAGGCTGCTACCGAGGCTGCCGAAGAGTTCGTAAAAGAACGTGAGCTCGTCTACATGTCGCACAACTTGAGTCCGTACTTTTCCGAAGGAATGAAGGCGGCTAGCTACGAGATAGTCGAGGTGCTGGAAGATGGCATTGAGCACGTTGTGCTGCCAGTTGGTAACGGATCGCTTCTGATCGGGATGATTCGTGGCTATCAGGAACTAAAAGAAGCTGGAATCATCAGTAATATCCCGAAATTCCACGGCGTGCAGGCACACGCAGTTCGCCCCGTAATCGCAGCCTTGAACGGCGAAGACTGGTCGCATGACGATGTGCAGCCAACGAACGCATCAGGAATCGCTGTTTCTAAGCCGCCCCGGCTTGCCGAAATGGTTGAAGCCATCAAATCGACGAATGGCAGCGGAGTTACGGTGTCCGAAGAATCGCTGATCGAATGGCAGAAGCGGTTGTCTTCATCTGAAGGCGTATTCGCCGAAATGACTTCTGCTGGCGCATTTGCAGGCCTCGAGAAGCTGATCGAATCGGGCGAGGTTGAGCGCGGCTCGAACGTGCTCGTTCCCATCACCGGATCAGGACTAAAAGAGCCACTCAAGTAGGTTTTTCGCCCAAGGTAACGGCCAGCTGCGTTCTGCTAACTGTTGGCCTGTGCGAATACTTTCTTGAATCCGTCGATAGAGCCTTCGATTACCCAATCGTCAACGCAGTACGATGCGCGGAAGAATCCGGGTGCTCCAGATCCAACCCCCGGTACTACCAATACCAGCTCTTTTTTTAGTTGGGCTACAAACTCGACGTCGTCTGGAATTGGCGACTTCGGGAAGACAAAAAAAGCGCCATCCGGCTTTACGCACTCGTAACCGATATCGGTGAGCGCGCCATAGAGCAGGTCACGTTTCTTGCGGTAGATATCAATATCTACTGTCTCACGCTGCAGTTTGCCAACAATCCGCTGCATGAGGGCCGGAGCGTTCACAAAGCCAAGCGTGCGTATGGAGAAAATCAGGGCATTGATCAGATCGGCTTTACCCGGATCGCCCGGATTTACAGCGATGTGCCCGATGCGTTCGCCGGCGAGTCCGAGATCCTTCGAATGTGAAGTTGCAACGATCGATCGTGGGTGATGGTTGAAGATGAACGGGTAGGGCGCGTCGGAGTAGATCAGCTTGCGGTACGGCTCGTCTGAGATCAGGTAAATCTCAGTGCCGTGCTTCTCTTCAGCCCGTTGAATTGCAGCCGAAATAGCGGCAATCGATGATTCGGGGTAGATGACTCCGGTTGGGTTGTTGGGGGAATTGATGATCACTGCACGGGTGCGAGGCCCGATAGTCGCTTCAAGCGATTCGATATCGGGCAGCCAGTTCTCGTCGGTTCCGGTAACTTTCGAAACACCATTCTGGTGCGCCACATAGAACGTGTACTCGACGAAGTAAGGCGCAATAAGCACGACCTCGTCGTTCGCATCGAGAATCGATCTCAGAATCGCGTTGATCGCCCCGGCTGCACCAACCGTCATCAGGATTTCGTTTTCGGTGAACGGCACGCCCGACTCTTCAGCCAATACTTCTGCCACGCTCGCCCTAACTTCTGGGAGGCCTGCTGAGCTTTGCATGTAGCGGTGGGTGTTGGGTGTTTCGTCGGCCGCCAGACGAGCCAGCTCGGCTCTGAACTCTGGCGGTGGCTCTAGCAGCGGATTACCCAGCGACAGATCAAACACGTTCTCAGCACCATGAATCTGTTTAAGCTCGAAGCCTTCTTCGAACATCTTGCGGATCGCCGAACCGTTGTTCATCTGTTCTCGAACTTTTCGAGAAATTGCCATTGGGCTTCCTTGAATGTTTCTGGGAATTAATTGGAGAGCTATTTAGAGTCTGATTCAGCTGATTCTTCGTTCTCAGCGTCTGAAGATTCTGGCTCTTCAGCATCGGATTTTTTCTTTTTGCCGGTCTTGAAGAAGTCCTTCATGAACTGTGGACCGCTAGAATACGGGTTCTCGACCACGTACGTACCGGCGATCTTATCGTGCCAACCCTGCCGTTTTGGATCGAACACCAGCCATAGTATTCCAACACCAGCGGCGAGATACGAAACAAGTTTCCCGATCATTTCGCGTGGAATCGCAGCGGGGCCGGGTGTTCGCCCGTCGGAATCGACAACAACGATTCCGGCAACCCACTTTCCGGGTGTTCGACCCCAGAGAGTTGTCGGAACAATGAAGTATCCGAGCAAGAACACTAGATTGGGCGCTACTGATTCATTGCTGAATATCGCTCCACTAGCTTTCGGTGCGACCATGTAGATGATCATCATCAAAAAGCCAAGATCGATAGTGAAGGCGTAGAGCCTGCTGAGCGGTCGGGCGTAGTTCATCGGGTAGACGATCGGGCCCTTTGGTTTTTCTGGCGTCTTCTCATCTGGCGATTTTTTGTCGGTTTTCGACTTGATATCGGCCTGGTAGCGTGACGTTGATGTTCGTTGGCGGGGATTGCGCCGTTTTTTAGTTCCTGAAGGCATATAAGTCAATATTACGGCTCAGTTGCTGCCACGGCACTAGGAAGTCGAATTAGAATCGGCGTCAGAATTACTAATTTCATCTCATTGGAATACGGAGACCCCATATGGCAGGCAGGCTCGAAGGCAAAATTGCGCACATAACAGGCGGTGGTTCGGGGCTTGGCGATGCTATGGCGCATCTATTCGCAAGAGAAGGCGCGAGGGTGGTGGTTTCCGATCTGAAGCTGGAAGTCGCACAGAGTGTTGCAGATTCCATTGTGGCGGAAGGCGGCGACGCTATCGCACTTGCCGGCGACGTTTCATCTCGAGAGCAGTGTGAAGCGCTGATTGCCGATACCGTTTCGAAGTTGGGCGGCATTGATATTTTGGTCAACAGCGCCGGTGTCACGCCGAGATATGCCGATCCCGAGTGGGATTTCGAGAAGACCTGGGACTGGGTGGTTAGCATCAACCTCAAGGGCACGATGATGATGTCGCGCTACGCTGTGGCCGAGATGAAGAAGCAGAAGTCGGGTGCGATCGTGAACCTGGCGTCGATCATCGGACTAGTCGGCTACGCACAGGGCATCAGCGATGGCTTCAACCCGTACCCGCACACCAAGGGCGGCGTTGTGCAGATGACCCGAGACATGAGCATTGCGCTGGCAAAAGAGGGCATTCGAGTGAACTCGCTTTGCCCGGGATTCACCTACACGCCGCTCGTAACGACTCTGGTTAACGACGCCGATATGCACGAACGCTTGAAGTCGCTTCATCCGATGGGTCGACTCGGCCAGCCAGAAGAAATCGCCAACGCAGCGTTGTTTCTGGCGTCAGACGAAGCATCGTTCATCACGGGAGTGAACTTGCCAGTGGACGGCGGTTATACGGCGCAGTAAGTGCCAGTGGCACTGCGGGTTCCTATTTCCCGACTCCTGTGGGGGGATCTTGGTTGGATGGGCTGGGGGGGAGTCGACCTGTGCGCGTCCCCACCCCAGATCCTTCGACTCCGATGACACCATTCAGGACACGAGGGGCGAGAGATCTAAAAGATCGCTGAAGGGTCTACAACCGACAGCATTTTTCGGTCTTCAGCTGCTCGCTGCAAGTTCGAAAGGGCGAATATCACCGCACGTTCGTTACCCTCGCCGGTTCCGCCAGCCCAGTGAGGGGTGACGATAGCGGTCGGCATACTCAGCAACGGGTTATTCGGGTCGGTTGGCTCTACTTCGAGTACATCCAGTCCTGCACCGGCAATCTCGCCATCCTCAAGTGCTGTAATCAACTCAGCCTCGTTGTGAACAGGACCACGGCAGGTGTTGATGAATATTGCGGTCTTTTTCATAAGCCCAAACTCTCTTGAACCCATCATTCCGCGAGTCGAACTGTTGAGAGGGACGTGAACGGTGACTATGTCGCTCACCCGCAGCAGGTGATCGAGATCGACCGCCTGTGCTCCAAGTTCCTGATCTCGACCCGGCATCAACTCAATCGTGTCGTGGTAAAGCACCTCACAGTCGAAGCCCGAAAGACGACGTGCTACCTGCCTACCTATGTTGCCGAAGCCAATAATGCCAATGGTCTTGCCGTTGATTTCAGTACGAACGGGCAGCTGATCCACGCCGATTCGCCAGGTGCCGTCTTTCACGCTGGTCCACGACTCCATCATTCGGCGGTACACGCTCAGCATCAGCGTCATGGCGTGTTCGGAAACCGAGATTGCGTTAGACCCACCGTTGTTCGCCACGGCAACGCCCAGTTTGCTAAGCCCAACCACGTCGACCGAGTCGTACCCGGCGGTCAGAAGCTGAACGAGTTTCAGATTTGGCAGATGTTCGGCAACTTCCAGAGGAACCGAAGCGAGCCACGGAATCGCTGCATCGACGTCCTTCATTGCCTCGATCATTTCACCGGGTGAAGTGGTCGGGTCGACAACGATCACATTCACATCATCGCCGGCGTTTTCGTTCAGTAGGTCCCATCTTCGTTTGTGTTCGGCTGTTGAGAGATTGGCGAGAAATGCAATTGTCGGCATGTGTTACTTCGGATTCAGCTGGCTGGCTGGCCAGAATTAATTAAGGTCGATGTTTATTCGATGGGGATGTTTTTCTGACTAAACAGGACGTTCCACACGGAGTCCGGACTTGTAGACATCCTTGATATCCCAGAGGGCATTCAGATCGGTTGTGGGATCACCGCCTACCACCAGCACGTCACCGGGGCGTCCAACTGCGAGCGTTCCTGCCGTATCGCCAACTGCAATCGATTCGGCTGCGTGGCTGAGTCCGGTCACCAGCGCTTCGGTGTTCGAAAGCCCGGCTTTCGTGAGGGCGACCATCTCTTTAACGAATTCGCCCGGTGGGTAGGCTCCCCACGGTGAATCGCTTCCAGCGATCATCCGCACACCCATATTTACGAGCTTGTTTACCGACTCGTTTCGAGTTTCAAGATTCTTCAAACTCGCGTCGATGCTTGCCTGTTCTTCTGTTGTGAGCCAGCCGCGGTCGTATCCAATTCGCTCAGTGAGATCGATTCCAGCCTGAACCACATGCAAAGTCGGGTTCACCCACGCCTTCGCTGCGGCAAGCTGCTCGGCAAGGGGTTCATTGAACTCGTACATTCCGGTTTCATCTTCAAATACGCAGTGAATGATCATGTCGACACCGGCATCGAGTGCGTTATTGATTCCCTGCATCGAAGCGCAATGCGCCGCTGTGAGCCTGCCGAAGCGATGCGCCTCTTCGACTATCACGGCCATCTCCTCGACCGTGTACGACGGCTGTAGCGGGTTGGAAGACCATGTCGAGCCACCGGTTGCCATGATCTTGATGAAGTCGGCACCTTCTTTGATGAGCTTCCTCACCTCGGCACGAACTCCCTCAACTCCGTCAGCTTCGGACCCGCAGTACCAGAAGTGACCGCCTGTAATCGTGATAGGGCGACCCGATATGACCATCTCGGGGCCTTCAGATAGACCTCGCTGAATGCCTTCCTTTAGTGAGAACCCAACCTTGTTCTTTGCACCGTTTTCACGAGCCGTTGTGACCCCTGCGTGTAGGAACGTTCGTGCGTTCTGAAGCGCACGCATCAGCAGGACGTCGTCCTGCTCATTGCCGGTTATATCGCCATGCGTTCCGTCGCCGGGTGCCATCATGTGGGTGTGACCATCTACAAGTCCGGGCAGGATGGTCGAATCGCCGTAGTCCTTGACCGTGATGTTCGATCCATCGGGGGCAGATAACTCACCTACCGGACCAATCGCTGCGATTTGATTGCCGTCGAGAAGCAGGGCCTGTCCGCTCATCGGTACTGCGCCAGTTCCGTCAAAGATTCGAGCGGCTTTGATGATCGTGTAGTTGTTCGATGTGGGTTCTGAGGTCAACTGCAATTCTCCGAGATCGGCGTTGTGCTGGAATGATATTCAGCCCAGTCAGCAACGTTGTCTCATACCTCGGAGTTTGGCGCAATTGGGCAGGGCGTTCGCGAACTGCTAATTGATGCCCAATTCAGCAAGTTTTTCTTTGAGACCCGACTGCGATACGAACTGATGGCCGACCATTCCCGCTTGTTCGGCGGCTTCGATGTTCACCGCTAGATCGTCTACAAAGAGAATGTTCTGGGGTGCCACTTTCGATTGGGTGAGCAGCGCATTGTAGAAAGCCGGTTCTGGCTTCATGGAATCGACATCGTACGAGACGATCACCGGATCAAGTTTGGAACTAAACGGTAGGAATCGCTCGGCTGACTTCCAGTGGGGTTCACTTGTGTTCGATACGAGGGCTATGCGGCGCGTCTCGGCGATTCGAGTTACCAGAGGGAACATGTTCTCGGATGGCGTCAGAACGCTGTCGTAGAGTGCGGTGAACTCGTCAAGCGGCATGTCGATATTGAGATTGGCGAGCGCTCGCATTGCATGCTCATCGAAACTCAGTTCAGCGGTTTCGAACCGGAGTTTTTGAATCTTTCCGAATACGATTCCGTGAACTTCCTCCCAGTCTCGGTCGGAAATTTTGGCCAGTTGTTTCGCAACCGGTATTTCATCGACTGTACAGAGCACGTTTCCGAGATCAAATGCCACTAACTCGATAGTTGAATTCACAGTTATTTACTCGTCACGTTTTGATCTTCGACATGTGCAAGCATCTCTTGTAGTTCCTTGGTTGTCGCGTCTTCTGGCGGATTTGCGCCCATCTTTTCGAGCACGGCACGTAAGTAATCCGGGTCGTCGGAAGTCTTTCCTCCAGATTTAATCTGGCCAACGGAATCAGGGTTCAATATGGCCTCGGCTTTTTCGGGGAATATTTCAGCTAATTCCTCATCGGGTAGTGCTTTCAGAACTTCAATTGGAAGGTTCTTCGGATCTGACGCTTCGGTGGTGGAGATCGCTGCAGAGACCGTTATGGAGCTGGGCCTTTGCCCGTCTTGAATCACAGCGAATCCGATTCCTATAACCAGGCCGGCGATCACGGCAATGGCAACAACGATCTTCACGATGAATCTCTCAAGTCCAGAATTATTCGTGCCTTAGTGCTTCGATTGGGTTCAGCGATGCTGCTCGAACTGCCGGGTATATCCCGAAGAACAAGCCAACGGCTACAGATACAGCGAGTGCTATGACCGCAATGTGAGTTTCGATCACCGTTTCTATGATGTCACCGTCGACCGTTGCTCCGTTTCCAAAGTAAGCGATCGCCCACCCGGCAAGTACACCCAACACTCCACCACCAAACGTCATCAATACCGCCTCGGTGACGAACTGGAACAAAATATCTCGTCTCTTCGCGCCCACCGCACGGCGTATTCCGATTTCTCTGGTTCGCTCGGTTACCGATACCAGCATGATGTTCATCACGCCTATGCCACCGACGAGCAATGAGATTCCAGCGATCGACCCCAGCAGAATCACGAATGTTCCCTGAGTTCCTTCGAGTGTTTCGATTGTGTCCTGCTGAGTTGTAATCAGGAAATCGTCGTCATCATCTGCTGTTAGTTCGTGCCTGAGACGCAGAACTGTTGCGATTGACGCTCGTGCAGACTCAACGGTTTTTTCGGAAGTCGCAAGAATGTTGATCGACGAAACCGCGATCGAATCGAGCAGGCCTTTCCCACCGTTCACTCGATAGTGAGCCGTCGTAATCGGCACGAGTACCGAGTTGTCGGGATTAAATATCGTGCCCTGTTGACTCTCAAGCACGCCTACGATCGTGAACTGGCGACCTGAGATCTTTGCGGTCGCACCAACGGGGTCACGGTTGCCGAACAGCGATTCACTGATCTGCGAGCCCAATACGGCAACGAGAGCTGTGTTCTGTACATCGGCATTCGAAATGTTTCGGCCTGAGGCGATAGTCAGGTTTCGGGCATCGATATATTCAGCAGTTACGCCAACACCACTCACGAACGTGTTTTCACCGCCGACAACCGCTGAGCCGGAGAATGAATTCTCGGGGGCGACGAGTCGAACGTCAGGTGTAAAAACAGCGTCCTTGAGAGCGAGCGCATCTTCGAACGACAGCACATCAGAGTTGCCGCCACCTCCGAAGAATGCGAATCGAAGCGCCTGGTTGCCGGGTCGCACAGTGATCAGGTCGGTTCCAAGATCAGAAATTCTGGAGGTGACCGATACCTGAGCGCCTCTACCTACGGCCATCATTGCGATGACGGAAGAAACACCAATCACGATTCCGAGTAGCGTTAGACCGGCTCGAAGCTTGTTGGCTCCAACCGATCCCAATGCAGTGGCGAAAAGAATGCCGAAATTCATTCTGAAATCTCGGATTCAGAATCTGGCTGTGTTTCGACTGTTGCCTCGGTTTTTGGGGCGGAAGGCTTGACCACTGCCCGGTCTTCAACTATCTGGCCATCTCTGAACGCGATGATCCGCTTGGTTGCTTCTGCTACCTCGGGATCGTGTGTGACCACGACGACAGTTTTGCCATCGATTTCGTTCAACGAACGAAGCATTTCGATCACTTCGGCGCTCGATTTTGTATCGAGGTTCCCGGTCGGCTCGTCGGCGAGGATAAGTTCAGGATTTTTCACCAGCGCACGAGCGATTCCCACTCGCTGCTGTTCGCCACCCGACATTTGTACCGGCTTATGGTCGTAACGGTGCGATAAACCAACACGGTCGAGGGCTGTCCGTGCGGCGGACCGGCGATCTTTTCCGCTGTACCCACCTGAGTATTTGAGTGGAAGCTCAACGTTGCTGAGCGCGGTCTCCCGCGGCAACAGGTTGTAGCTCTGGAACACGAATCCCAGCTGGTGAGAGCGAGTTTCGGCGAGTTGGTTATCTGATAGCCCCGAGACATCGTGCCCATTCAGATAGAACGAACCCGAAGTTGGCGTGTCGAGACACCCAAGCGTATTCATCAGCGTCGACTTGCCCGAGCCAGACGGTCCGATAATGGCGACCATCTCACCCGGCTGAATCGTCAAACTCACTCCATCGAGCGCTTTAACCAGTTGAGAACCGACCTGAAATTCACGAGTTACGTTTGTAAGTTCGATTGCCGGTACCGTAGTGATAGAGGTCATCGACGACCACCACCGCCGGCCGGTATGCGAATTTCACCGCCACCACCGCCGCCTGGAATGCGTATTGCACCACCGCCGCCGCCAAAGAACTGGGCAAACGGATCGGCGTTCTCTTCAGCGACGGTCATCAGTACCTGCTGACCTTCTACGAGCCCGTCTTCGACTATGACCCAGAAGTCGTCGCTGGCTCCAAGAGTAATCGGAGTGGTTGTGAAGCCATCTGCGTTGACTACATCGACCGATGGCTGAGTAAAGCTTCCGCTAACTGCCTGCAACGGAATGAGCAAGGCGTTGTCTATCTGATTCAACACGATCGTTGCAGTTGCACTCAGTCCTTCGATCAAATCAATTTCGTCTGGTGGAGTGAGCAAAATTGTCAGAGGAAATTCAATTACTCCCTGCTGGTTAACGCCATCACCAATTTCCTCGATGACTCCTTCGAGAGTTTGGTCGGGCAGGGCATCGAGAACCACGGCTACTGTGTCGCCAATCCTCAGCGACAGGACGTCGATTTCGTCGACACTGCCTTCGATTGTCACAACGTTTGGATCGAGAATGTCGATTGTCGCCGTGGATCTGTTTACTGGATCACCAACCTCGACTGAGATCGAGCTGATCACGCCATCGAATGGTGCAAGAAGATTCGACGCAGCGAGTTCAAACTTGGCGTTGTCGAGCTGGGTGCTGGCCGAATTTACCGCGACTGTTGCCAGTTTGATTTCGAGTGTGTCCAGATCATCGAGCGCTGCGAGTGTGTCTTCGAGCTCGTTTTCGAGCTCGATTTTTTCGGCCAGTGTGGCTGCAAGGGCACTGATATCGATGTCGTTTACTGTTCCAACGATATCTTCGGCAGCGGATTCAACTACTTCTTGAGCAGCGTTAATTAGCACCTGCTGCGTTTTGGCAACGGCAGCTGCATCGTCGATCACTTCGTCCAGCTCTTCCTGAGCTGCAACTTCAGCGTCCCATGCGTTGTCTATTTCCGCGCTGGGGCACCTGAACGTGAACGCCTCTGAAGTGGCATCGCAATTTGTAAGGATCGGGTAGGGAGTGAGGTGTGTCCAAACCCAGACAATCGATTCGTTCCACGGTGTTGCTAGATCGTCGACCAAGCTTTCATTCGTGGCTGTTGCATCGTCGATTATCTGATCTACGGTCGTGCCCCAGCTGGCGAGCAGTTCGGTAGGTGACATATCGAGATCGCCACTGGTGACTACATTTCCAAACCAACCTGTCAGCTGAATTTGGTAGTCAGCCTCAGCATCACCGAATATCTCCTCGGCGTCGGTCACGAGTTCGGCCTGCGCCTGAGCGCTGTCGTCGGCTGTGGCGAGTACGTCGGCCAGAGATTCGTTTGCATCGGCGAGCGCTTCTTTTGCTGAAACTGTGGCCGGACTATTGGCACCGCCGGCAGATGACGTGAATTCGGCGAGATCCGCGGCAGCGTTCATCGAAGCGACCCGTGCATCGGCCAGATTCGACACTGCGATTGCCCGTTCGAGGCCAGTTGCGCCACCCAGCAGTTCGGCCAGATCTTCACCGGCGTCTTTTAGCGCGCTTTCGGCGGTTGCTTCTGCAGATTCAAGTGCGGCGATAGTTACGTCGTCCAGCAGAATAAGTGGCTGGCCTTCCGAAACCTCATCACCCTCGTCGACTAGTAGTTCAGCGACCGTTCCACTGATTTCGAATCGCAGACTTTCTAATTCTGGGAATGAAACCGATCCCGAGGCCGTAACGTCATCGAGGAGCGTGCCACGCTGAACTGCGACCGGGCTACGTTCTTCGTCAGTTGTATCGTCGTTGAGAAGGAATTCCTGCGCTCCAAAGTAAGCCCCAACAGCGATCACCGCTGTGATTGCGATGAATACGCCAAGCTTGATCGCGGCGAAACCGCGAGATCTGCCTCGATCGAGGAATTTATGGTCGTTCATGTGCGTCATTGTTTGATCAGATGGAGTTCGGTCCCCCGTGTTTTCCTTTTGGGGGAGGATTGATTGCCGGTTCAGGCAATAGGTAACTGTTCGTTAGAAATATAGATGCGAAATCAGATTCGGCTTGATGGAAGGAATACGGTGAACGTGGTCCCCTGTCCGGGATCGCTGGTGACTGATATATCACCGCCATGTGCTTCGACGAGACGCTTGACTATCGTGAGCCCGAGGCCTGCGCCGCCGGTGGTTCTGGTTCTACTCTGATCGGCTCTGTAGAACTGGTCGAATATTCGCGGTAGATCATCGCTGGATATCCCGACTCCAGAATCTGTGATCGATGTCCTCAGTCCTTCGGCGTTCCCGTGTATAGCAACAGTTATTCGCCCGTTATTTGGCGTGTGAGTTAGCGCATTTTCAACTAGATTTGAAACGATTTGTCGGATACGAGTCTCATCGAAATCGATCACTACGTCGCTCTCATCGATAGTGATAGCGAGCTCGATGTCACGCTCTCTGGCACGTTGAGAGAAGTGCGCGACGGAGTCTTCAATTACGGATATGGGCGAACAGTGAGACTTGTTCAGCGCGAGCGCACCAGCGTCGGCAACCGCGAGAATTCTGAGATCTTCGATTAGATTTGCCAGATGAATGGTCTGTGTGTGAAGGGTGTCGATAGTTTCTTCATCGGCTTCTACGACGCCATCTTTGATCGCCTCGATGTATCCCTGAATATTAGCTAGGGGCGTTCGTAGTTCGTGTGCCACGTCGGCCGTGAGTTGGCGACGTTGCCTGACTGCCAGCTCAAGATCGCTTGCCATCGTGTTGAACGAGTTGGCGAGCTTCCCGATATCGTCACTTCCACTTGCTGGCACCCGCTGGCTCAGATCACCGGCACCAAGATTACTTGCTGCCGCAGTGAGATTCCTGACTGGAGTCAGTGCTTGCCGGGTCATCAGCATCACGATCAGCAAGCCGGCAAAGCCAGCCGCGATTCCGGCAACGATTAGCGACTGCTGGAACGACGACTGAAGATTGCTCAGAGGCGGCTCTACATATTCGAGTACTTCCGCGACGAGGTCGCCGGTTGCCTGTGAAGGAACCTGAGTTGGCGGCGGTGGCAGTCGTCGGCCGCCAAGGGCTGTCTGATTTCCCGAAAGCTGTGAAAACTTCGATTCGAAGAACTCTCGCATCGAAAGCGGGCGTTCAGTACGGGCGGGGCGTTCGTCGATACGCAAAAGACCGATCAGTTCGCCGTTTAAAAAGACCGGTCGTTCAGTAAATCGAGCTGGTCTTACTGCGAACCGTTCGGCAAATGATTCGAACAGTCCCTGGGCATCTCGTGCGATCTGGTGTGAATCGGCGACGACCATCCCGGATTCGTTCTCCAGAACGACTCGCCAGCCATACAAATTTCCTACCTGCTGAATTACGAACTGGACTTCGTTCCAGTCCTGATTCGCCTCGAAGGTATCGCGAACCAGTTGCTCCGCACGTTCAGCACGAGCAGCTTCGATTTCGGCAGCAAATCGATCAGTTTCGACTCGTGTAGCATATGCCGAATAGACGCTGACCGCGGTGATGGTCAACGCCAGCACAAGTGCGAATCCGAGGGTCAGTCTTCCCTGAAGACCAAAAAACCAGCTAAGCATCGAACCTGTACCCAACTCCGTACATTGTTTTCAGGCGCCGTTTATCGGGATTCGCCACTTCCAGCTTCTTCCTGAGATTGGAAACATGGGTATCCACTGTTCGGTCGTAGCCCGAGAAGTCGTATCCGAACACGCTTTCGATGATCTGGTCACGAGAAATGGTGCGCCCCTGACCTTCAATGAAATAAGCAAGAAGGCGGAATTCGGTGGGTGTGAGCTCGATTTCATCGCCCAGGACCGTGGCAGAACGGCGTTCGAGATCGATGACCACATCACCGGCGGCTACCTGGCTGCCAATTTCCTCTCGCTTCGCAGTTGCCCTGGTAGTTCGCCTTAATACGGCGTTCACGCGTGCGACCAGCTCTCGTGGGCTGAACGGCTTTGAGACGTAATCATCGGCACCGAGGTCGAGACCAGTGAGGCGATCATCTTCCTCAACTCTCGCGGTCACCATAATGATCGGGACTTCAGATTCCTGTCGAACGTTCTTGCAGACTTCGATTCCATCCATCCCGGGCAGGTTCAGGTCGAGCAAAACGATGTCGGGCGAATCTTGAAGAGCCATCTGCAGACCAACGAGTCCGTCTTCAGCAGTCAGCACTTTGTAGCCGGCCTGAGCCAGATATAGCCGAATCAGCTGAGACACCGCTTTGTCGTCTTCAACAACGAGGGCAGTCTTGTCTGTTTGTAGTTCGTTGGTAACCATGATCAAGAATGATAGGTGTTGTGTGGGAACACGCTAGGCGGAAGTCGCCGTTGTGCCGGGAACTTCGGTTGGCTTGGTGAAATCCGGGTCGTCGAAGAACCTGTAGCCATCAAATCCATCGAAACCTTCGAATCGCTCGAATAGTTCATCGAGATCCTCGATGCCTTCGAGCTCGTGCAATCCCTTGAATCGTTCGAACAGCCCTTCGAATTCTTCACCGCCAAAGGGGAATTCGTGTTCACCGGGTCCAAATCGGGACGTTCCTTCAGGGTTACGGAACTCGAAACGGAATTCGTGATCTCCTTCTCCAAAGTGATCCCGTCCAAACGGGAGCTTTCTCAGCCAGTTTCGATCACCAAATCTCTCTCCAAATAGCCCGAGTTTTGGCAAAAACTGAGTGGTGACATCGAATTCTAAGAGCCACTGCGGTGCGTCGTTGATCCAATCGTGAAGTTTGGTTGCTTCTTCATCGGTGATGTCGCTGTTCTCGAGTAGATCGTCGATCACCGCGTGCAAAACATCCAGCCGACCAAGCTTTTCGATCTCGGTTTCGCCACTCTTTAGGGCGTCACCCACTTCGCCAGGGTCAAGCCCTAGAATCTCGGCCATCCGATCGATGATTCCGTCTTTTTCGATACGGATGGATTTGTGAATTCTTATATCGATCTTCGAGGAAATACCACTGCCCAGCAGAGAAGAGGTCAGTTTCGTGAACAGTGCGACATCTGCAGAATCTGGTCGTTCAGCTAGCCACGATGTGAGACTGTCTGCTTCGGCCTGGGTGATCACTTCACTGGCGACCAGTCGTTCGACCATCGCTAACAACTGAACTTCCTGATCCTCGCGTGTCGCCTGATCATGTGCGTCCTGTAGGTCTCCCGAAGAAATTCCCAGAATTTCCGCAGCTCGGTCAAACACGTCTGACCGCTGTGAGTCGCGACCACCCCCGCCAAAAGCCAATACTGCTCCACCGGCGAGTGCGAGAGCCATTGCGGCCGCGATAGAACTTGCGGGAATCCAACCTTTGAACATCTGTTGCTGTCTTTCTCGTGCGGTGAGATACGGGTGCGTCCGGCTGAGTTTTCAGGCCGTCAACAATTCGCTAACTAAGTTGTACTTTACGGATGTCAAGACTTTGTGTAGATATATTTGAAATGAACCAGAAGGTTTGATTTCGGTGAGTAATCTCTGCCAGTGGTGTTGAAGAATTCCCGTATCGAGAATTGTGGAATCTCGTGTTGTGGGTGTGATGGAGGTTGGGCTAGCTTTGAAGTAGAGCAAATTTATTGCACATCTAGCTGCCCCCGAAAGGACAGTGAGCGCATGGCCGGTGAGAGAATTCTTGTTGTGGACGATGCACCAGACATTTTGGACGCGTTGACTACCGCACTTGATGATTCAGGTTTCCAGACATCGGGTGCTTCCGATGGACGTACTGCACTGAGAACGTTTTACGAATTTCAGCCGCAACTTGTGGTTCTTGACCTCATCATGCCGATGATGAGCGGTGTCGAAGTTTGCCGCCAGGTGCGTTCGATGTCAGACGTTCCGATCGTCTTCTTGAGCGGTGTGGAAGACATCGATCAGAAAGTAGAAGCACTTCGAGCCGCTGGGGGATGACTTCATCGTAAAAGGCGGAAATTTCACGGAACTTCTAGCCAGAATCGAATCGAACCTCCGCCGCGCAGTTACTTCAACGCCAACCCCGATCAACGACCGGTTTCAGGATGGATTTCTGGATATCAACTTTGTGACCAGCGAAGTTACGGTAAATGGCCTGGCCGTCGATCTCACTCCAATTGAATACCGGTTGATTACCGAACTTGTAAACCACATTGGATCACCAGTGTCTCCTGCCGATCTATTGGAGCGGGTGTGGGGTCCGGACTATCAGACGGAGAATCTTGTGAAGTGGCACATGTCAGGGTACGCAAGAAAATTGGTGACACCGATCCCAAGAACAAGTTGATCGTGACACGCCGTGGGTTTGCATATGTTTACAACAGTCCAACGCAGAACCTGGGGCTCAATGCTGCCTAGTGGCAGTTATGGGATGAAGAAATGATCGATCCTCGATTCAAAGAAGTACTTGAATTTATCGATGAGTTGGATGCCGAAGGCGTACCTACGGTTCGTGCGAAGCTCGCCACAAAAATTCAGGCATATGCGCAAGATGTAGACGATCTCAGGAAAGAGCTCGCTGTACTCGAAAGCGAGATCGGCGATCTTCAGGCAACTGTTGACGCGCAGGACATTGCGCTCCATGAACAGGCAAGCCGAAAAACCGACCTTGTTACAGAAGCGCAGGATGCCGCGGTTCGCGCTGCGATGTCGGTAACCGGTGGCGGATCGGCAAGGCTGCGCAAGCAAGCTCAGGCGACGCGAGATCGTATTGCTGAGTTCACCAAAGACTATGAAGATGACTCGGCTTGACTCGCCCAGTCTCAGATTTCTCTCAATGCGAAGAAGCAAGCGATCAAGGATCAACGCGACATGATTGTTCGACGATTGAACACTATGAGCTCTCTCGCCGACCGTGCTGGAGTTGAGTTTGGCAAAAAAATGCTGGAGCCGCCGCCACAGGCAAAGCCGCCACAACGTGTAGCCCGGCCCTGGACCGCGCTTAGTACGCCGTCGCTCACGCCGGGTTCGGGTTGTGCACCGAAGAGCTTCTTAGGCTAAGGACAAATAGAAAGCAAAATGCCCTCGGAAACGAGGGCATTTTGCTTTGGTGCTTCACATCCATGTTTGAACACATGCTGAGTGAAATTTGGTACCCCCGGAGGGACTCGAACCCGCAACCTACAGGGTAGAAACCTGTTGCTCTATCCAATTGAGCTACGGGGGCACTGAAACCATTCTAAGGGCTGTTGTGCCCTCGATTGCCAGTCGTTTTCATACAAAAATTAGCCAACTGCGCCTTGATTGCGGAGTTGAACTATCTTTTCGGGGTCGAGCGACAGCAGGTTTTTCAAAAGTTGATCGGTGTGTTCGCCCAGCGCCGGACCAGGTGAATTGGCTTGATTCGAACCGTCTGTCGTGATCGACGAAGCGACCTGCTTGATCGGACCGTAAGTTGGATGATCGACATCAACGACTATTCCACGAGCCTTCACCTGTTCATCTTCCAGCGCCTGCTCGATTGAATTGACTGGGCCCGATGGAACATGACCCCTGAATAATGACAGCCATTCGCTGCTCGTTTTCTTGCTCAGCCGGTCGGAGAGAATCGAGACCAGTTGCTCTCGATTCTCGTAGCGAGCGGTGAACGTGGCAAACCGTTCGTCCGAAATTAATTCCGGCAAGCCGGTCAACTCGGTTAATCGCTGCCAGAAATGCTCTTTGGCACAGAAAATACTGATCCAACCGTCGCTGGTCTGGAAGTTCTGACCGGGAACGATTGTCTGGTGCGACGAGTTTGCCGTGCGCGTCGGCTGCCAATCGCTGTTTAGCTGCCACGATGCGAAGTACGTCAGCATTGATATCGCTGTATCGAGCAGGCTGACATCGACGTCGCGCCCAACACCTGTCGTTTTCGCTTCGAGTAACGCCGAAACCAGCCCGAATGCCGCCGCATACCCTCCAGCGAAGTCGATTATCGATACCCCGGCCTTTCCCGGAGGACCGTCTGGCTCGCCTGTAATCGACATGTAGCCCGCCACCCCCTGCATTATGGGGTCGTACCCCGGTTCTGATGAGCGAGGACCTGTACGGCCAAATCCGGAGAGTGAGCATGTGACGATCGAAGGGTTGAATTCTTTCAGCTGTTCGTACGTGAGTCCGAGCTTGTCGGGCAGGTCGCCGCGCAGGTTGTTGAACACGGCGTCTGATTTCTCGACGAGTCGATGAAATACATCGACTCCTCCTGGCTTGCGCAGATTGATCGCGATTGATTTCTTCCCACGGTTGAACGACTGGAAATAAAGCGAGTCGGCGTTATTTGCAGCAGGTGGTACGTAGCGCGCCACATCGCCACCCGTAGTCGGATCCTCGATCTTGATCACTTCAGCACCAAGATCGGCGAGGTTCAACGTGGCGAATGGTCCGGCCCCGAACTGGGATATCGCAAGAACTCGAATGCCGTGTAGCGGGCCTTTGCGAGCGCTGTTCGAATCGTCTATTTCTGGTGCTTCTCGTGGCAACTTAGGAATCCGTTTGGCGAGGAAGCTTGCCCTCGCCCAGAGTGGCGTGGTTTCGCTTGGGAATGAGTACGTGTCGGCGAATTTTCATAATCAGCTCTTCACGCTGGTTGAATACTTCGGTTTCGAGATACACGACTCCACGGTCGCCTTTCGAGGTTTCTCTGGTTTCGAGAATCGTTGAGGTCGAGTAGATCGTGTCGCCCGCAAACGTTGGGCCGTCGTGGGTTACCGATTCGTAGTCGAGGTTGGCGATACATCGGCCAGATATCTCGGCTACCGACTGACCAACTGCGATTGCCATCACGAGTATTCCGTTCACCAGCGGCTTCCCATGCTGAGTGCTTTCCGCGTAGTTGGCGTCGATGTGCAAGGGATGCTGATTCTGGGTCAGGAGCGAAAACCAGGTGTTGTCGGTTTCGGAAATAGTTCGACCGGGCCAGTGCTTGATGACCTCGCCGACTTCGAATTCTTCGAAGAAACGTCCGTAGCTCATTTGGGTAGTTCCTAAACTGCTGCCTATTACTTACTTATTTACTCGGAAAGATTTGCGTCACGAAGCACGTTTTGTGCTCGCAAGATTACGGGCAAATCGATCATTTCGCCGTCGAGCGAGATCGATCCACGACCTTCAGCCTCGCCCTCGACTGCGATCGCGAGTACTCTCCGCGCCCGTTCAATCTCAGATTCGGTTGGCATGAACACGGCTTCTATGACCTCGACCTGCGCCGGGTGAATGGCGAGTTTGCCTTTGTAGCCAATCGAACGGGCAAGGGTTGCTTCGACTCGCAGACCTTCGGGATCACGAAACTTTGTGTAGGGCGTATCGAGTGCGTGAACGCCTGCTGCTCTCGCGGCTACTGCGACTGCCGATCGTGCATAGGCGAGACCCGGTTCTGTGGCGGTGGTCGAATCGGCATCGTCTACGGTACGACTAATACCCATGCTTGCTGAAAAATCTTCAGCGCCAAAGGCGGCCCAGTGGATTCGTTCTGAGGATTTGCAGATTTGGTAGGCGTTGATAACAGCTTCGGCAGTTTCAATCCATGGCAGGATCAAGGTGTGGCCAACTGTAACTCCGGCTCGTTCTTCAGTCTGGGTGAGCATTTTCTCGAGTTCTGCTACTTCGTCGGTGTTCCCGATTTTTCCGATTGAGATACCGACGATATCGTTCGATACAACAGCGGCAATGTCACCCTCAGCAAGCCCCGATGACATCGAATTCACTCGTGGTGCGAGAAGTTTTCCTGCTTTCGCTAGAAGTGGGATATGTTCGGCCACGAT
>LWDU01032536.1_pt1 | contig 107410 bp, 111 predicted proteins | sample 727161 | NCBI WGS metagenome assembly LWDU01 (sample SAMN04566230, study PRJNA314399) | hydrothermal vent metagenome | isolation source: deep sea hydrothermal plume seawater | place: Mexico: Gulf of California, Guaymas Basin | collected 2004-07-11 | reverse complement strand
AATCATTGACATAGTCATCTTCATCCCAATCATCGATGACACCTACATGTCCAACACCATTGTCATCACCAGTTCCATTGCCTCCGCCGCCATCATCAGAGCTTAGGTAGATATCATAGATCCAGAATTCGTCCTCCTGGTTCCAGTCCTCATCATACATAAAGACACCGAAATCGTAACTACCATTCTCGTAGGCAGTCCAGTCCTGCTCGAACCAGTCACCCTCCTCATCGTAAATCGTGTGCTCGGCGTCGATTCCGTCAACCCAGTCGCCGGTCTCGTTATCGTAGACGTCGACGTAGACCGTGATGTCGACCTCGCAATCACAGGTGGTGTCGGGGTCGTAGCCGATTATGATTGTGTCGTCCTCGTCATCCTCATTGGTGTCCTCGGTAGAGTAATCCCACTCGTAGAACCACTCGTCCTCGTCACCTTGGCCACCGCCACCGCCGTTGGTGAGGTAGACGTCCTCAATCCGGAACTGGTCCTCGAAGTTCCAGTCTTCGTCAAAGAGGGTGACGTTGAAGTCGTAGCTGCCGTTGTCGGTCGCGGTCCAGTTCATGCTGAACCAGTCGTCAGCGGTCCCGTTTATCGTGAACTCGCCGAAGACCCAGTCGACCCCGTCGCCAGTCTCATTCTCGAAAACTTCAATCATGACGTTGATGTCGACTTCACAATCGCACTCGGTATCGGGGTCGAAGGAGATGTTGATGGTGTCGTCTTCGAAATCGCCGTTCGTATCTTCGGTTTCGTAGTCCCAGTCCTCGAACCACTCGTCGTAGTTTGTGCTGGTACTGCCGTAGGAGTAGAAGCTGCCGTTCTGCAACAGGTCGCCGCCCTGTTCCTCGTAGATGTAATGGGTGTAGTTACCCTGCGCAAGGTCGTCGGAGATAAAGAAGTGGTCGTCACCCCAGTTCTCGTCATCGGTGGTGCCGTTGTCGACCATGGTGCCGTTTTCGTCGAATACTTCAACGTACGCGTCATCCTTGCTGCCATTGCCCTCCGGTACGAATGCCATAAAGTCGTCCCAGTCGTCGGCTCCGTCCCAATCCTCGATTATGCCGACATGGCCAATGGTGTAGGTGTCATCGACGACCGCGTAGCCGCCCTCACCCGCCAGCTTCTCGCCACTGACTGAAGCGTCCCACATGTATTCGCCGCTGGTGACGTTCTTGAAGGTCAAGTCACCCCACTCGTCGGTGGTACCGTTGTTGAAGAAGGTCCAGATTCCTAGGATGTTCTTCTTCCAGACGGTGATGTTGACATCTTCCTCGTCGTCGTCCTTGACATGTGCGTAGAAGCCGAGGTCGTTCATCAACTGGTCTTCGTCCTCGTCGAAGACTCCGTTCTCGACGTTGATGGTCTCGTCCGTTGAACCTGTCATTGCCCATAGCTCAACATCGTACCAGTCTGCGTAGTCCTCCAGGTAACCCTCGTCGTCGTAGAGTGTGATGTTGAAGTCAAAGGTACCATTGTAGTCGGGGGTCCAGTCCTCCTCGAACCAGTCGCCCTCGCCATTGTTGATTGTGTACTCGAAGCTGCCGGAATCCACCTCGTCACCGGTATCGTTGTCAAATATGGTGATGTAGACGTAGATGTCAACATCACATTCACAGGTGGTATCGGGGTCGTAGCCGACCGTGGCGGTGTCGTTATAGCCGTCACCATCCTCGTCGGTGGTGTCGCCTGTTATATCCCAGAACCACTCGTCGTAGTCGCCGCCCGCAGTCGCGGTAGGTACGGAGCTTAGCAGGAATGCAACCAGGATAGCCCAAGCTGCCACTTTATTGCTGAACATGAGTTGCCTCGGCGGCCACTGCCTGAGCTGCATACTTAAAACTGTTCAACACCGTATTTCAGCCGCCGCGCTCATCGAGCCAGCGCCTCCCGGCGCGCGCCAGCGTGTACGCCACTAAGTATGTGTCCTCCCACGGCCGCAGATAGCCCACGTCAAGCGCATATTGCAGGAATTCCTCCTGCATCACCGTACCGCGCGAAACCTGCTCGGCATCTTCCTCCGCCATCCCGCGCGCCATCAGTTCGTGCGGGTAACCCTTGCGATGCGGTTGGTAGAGCAGGTAAGCCGGAATCAGCTCGCGCGCCAGCTCCGCCTCGTTGCGGCAACGGCCATACTCCCCGGCGAGGAACGCCACTTCCGAGAGGCCGGCGCGCGCCTGCCGCGCAAGCCGCAGCGGCTCGGTCGCCACGTCGCCGTCGAGGTCGTCCGGTAGGTCGGGCATCGCCTCCGCCAGCACCTGTTCGAACAGCTCGCGCGCTTCACGCAAGTTCTCCCGGGGGGAGAGCCGCAGCAGGACGCAGACGGCGCCGCGCGACTCCTCCTCGCGTGCGCCCAGAACGCCGCCGCTGGCGGCCGCCGGCAGCTCGAGGCTGCGACGCAACTCGTCGTCGCGAGCGCGCCGCTCGCCCAGGACGCCAACACCGAGGGCGTTTCCGCGGGCGACGCGAGCGTCCTCGCTGCCCCGCTGGTCCTCCAGCTGCTCGCGCAGGTGCTTCGCCAGCCCGTCGGGGAGCTGCATCAGTCGCGCGACGGCAACGCCTCGCCCGCCTGCCAGCGCGCCATTACCCACAGCAAGTCCGAAAGGCGATTCAGGTATGCCAGCACGTCGCCCCCAACGCCAGCCGCCAGCGCGCGCCGTTCGGCGCGCCGCGCGACGGTACGCGCATGATCGAGCAACGCCGCCACCCGGTTCTCGCCTGGAACGACGAACTCCTGCGGCATCTCGAAGCGGTCGCTGAGCGAGTCAATTTGCACCTCGAGCCACGTGACCATTCCGGGCGTGACACCGTCGCCGCGAGCGGCGCCCGCCAGCTCGCCCATCACCCGCCAGAGGTCGCGCTCGAGCTGCTCGACCAACTCCGCTAGCTCGCCTCCAGCTTCGGCGCGCACCAGCCCCAGCACTGCCTGTGCTTCGTCCACTGCGCCGTACGCTTCCGGCAGCGGCGAATCCTTGCTGACGCGCGCACCGCTCCCGAGAGCGGTCGAACCGTCGTCGCCGCGGCGGGTGTAGATTTTCACGCGTGCGCAGCGGGCTGGCGCTAATTAATCTTCACACGCCGAGGTTGAGCAGTAGCACCCGCCGCGCGCCGCGGTGCTCGGAGATCGCCAGGAAACATTTGCGTTCGGCGTCCACCAGATGCCGTGCCCACGCCTCGGCTTCGTCGGGCGAGGATTCGCCGGGCTTCTCGTCAGTCCCCTTCGCGAGTCCCGCCAGCCGCTCCAGCAACAGCAGCGGCATCCGCGCGTGGCCACCGACTGCGCCGACGTGCTCGGGCCATTCGCGAGCGACTAGTGCCGCGAAGCGCTTCAGCGGCGCGGCCGCCTCGTCGAGGCCGGCGGTCCCGCACTCGCCGTGCACCTGCAGGTCAACCCCCTTCGACGCGCGCGCAGCCGCTTTGGGGGTGAACCCCCAGTAGGCGAGCGCGGCCTTGCGGGCGGTCGCAGCACTCATGCCGCGGCTATGCCGGCGCGGCTTAATACGGTTCGGCGGGTAACCCCGCATGGCGCTTGGCAGCTGGCGGGTCAGCGTGGAATTCCCGGTCCACTGGGGCGACATGGACAGCTTCGGGCACGTCAACAACGCAGTCTACCTGACCTGGTTCGAGTCGGCGCGCATCGCCTACTTCCGGGAAATCCGGCAGGAATTCGTAACCCCGGACGGCGTCGGCCCGATCTTGGCACGCATGGAAATCGACTATCGCCTGCCGGTCAAGTTTCCCGACACGGTCCGCTGCGCAGCGGCCGTTACCAGCTTGGGAAACTCGTCATACCGCATGGCGTACCGCCTCCACTCGGAAGCGCACGGCGGCATCGCGGCGGAGGGCGACTCGGTGGTGGTGATGGTGAACTACGGGACCGGCCGCAGCGTCCCGCTCAGCGACGAACTGCGCAGCGCTATTCAGGACCTCGAAGACGGAGCCTGATTCCGTTACAGTTTTATGGGGCCGGCTCAACACCGGCTTTGTCCAGAAGGGGTGGGTCCCGAACGACCATTCCCCCTTGCGGGGTCGTGGCTGCCGGGGTCCGGGTTCGGGCGCCGGGTTTCCCCTTACGGGGCTCCCCGGTCCCTGTTGCCTTCCGGTCCCTCCGTTCCCTGCCTTGGGTCTTGGCCTTGCGGCCTCCACCCTCGGCTTCTTCCGGAGTTTCCGGTTGGCGTCCGTCCGGTTCCCCCAGCTTCCGCTTCGGTCCTCCGCCTTGCGGCTTCGGTCCTAGGCTTCCGCCGGTTTTTCCGGTCGGTCCCTCGCCTTGCGGGTTATCTCAGCCCTTCGGATGAGAATATCCCAGCGCGGGAACTTGTCATAGGCGAGGGACCTATTTACTGCCATTCGCAAACACGTAAATATGATGAGTACAGCGACGCCTCCGCGGCCCTTTTCTGGCGCCGCCGGCTGACTTCCCGTGCACCCCTACCTGGAAATCACGCGCCCCGCCAATTGCGTGCTGACCGCGGTCGGCGTGGCGGTCGGCGCGTTCGTCGCGGTCGGCCCGGAGCTGGCCGGAATGGCGCCGCAGCTGGCGCTCGGTTGCGGCGCGGCAATGGCGTGCGTCGCCGGGGGCAACGTGCTCAACGACTGGTTCGACCGCGAAACCGACCGCGCCAACCATCCGCAGCGGCCGCTCCCCTCCGGGCGGCTGCAGCCGGCGGCGGCGCTGCGCTGGGCGCTGGTGCTGCTGGCGGCCGGACTCGCGACGCTGGCGGCCGGCTGGCTGACCGGCCTGCTCGGCGCGCTGCCGCTGGCAATTGCCGGCGGCGGCTGCCTGCTACTTGGCGGCTACGAAACCGGACTCAAGGCAACCGGGCTGCCCGGCAACGTGCTGATTGGACTGCTCTCGGGCGCCGTGTTTCTCTACGGCGGCTCGCTCACCGGCGACCCTGGTCCCGCACTGTGGCTCTTCACGCTAGCGGTGCTCGCTTCGGTCGCGCGCGAGATCGTCAAAGACGTCCAGGACCTGGCGGGCGACCGCGACCGGCGCACGCTACCGGCCACCATCGGGACGCCGCGCGCGCTGGCGCTGGCTGCCGGCGCACTGCTGACAGCCGTCGCACTGAGTTTCTACACGGGCGTGAGCTTCGACGGCGACGCGCGCAGTGGCTATTTGGCACTGGTCGCGGCCGCCAACGCAGTGATGCTCTACGGCCTCTGGCAAGCGCAGCAGGGCGATGCGCGCACCGGACAGAAACTGCTGAAACAGGGAATGTGGGTCGCGATGGCGGCGTTCATCATCGGGGCGGGGCTATAGTTTTATAATTGCACAATTATACAACTATATGACCACGCAAGCTCAATTCTTCAAAGCTCTGGGCGACGCGCGCCGGCTGCGCATCGCCGGTGCGCTGCTCGAAGGCGAACTCGACGCAGGGCAGCTGGCGGTCGTCGCGGGGCGCGATTCCTCGACGGTGTCGCGCCACCTGAGGGTGCTGGTCGAAGCCGGGATTCTGCGGCGGCGGCGCGACGGCCGGCGCATCATCTACGCCATCGTCTCGCCCGAGATGGCGGGGCGGCTGCGGCGCATCGGGGTCGCGCCGCCGGTCGCGCCGCCGGAACTGGAGGGGCGCATCCGCGACTTCCTCGCAAGCCAGTAGTAGCGCGCGGCGCCACCGTTATAGCCGGCGCGGACTGCCGCCACGCAATGCACGGCGACCCGCAAGGCATGGCCGGTGATGGCGAGCGACGCACGCAGATCGTCGTCGCGATTACGCTGGTGATGATGGTGGTCGAAATCGTCACTGGCTGGCTCACCTCATCGGTGGCGCTGCTCGCCGACGGCTGGCACATGGGCACCCACGCGGCGGCACTGGGGATTACGCTCTACGCCTACCACTTCACTCGCACCCACCCCGACATCGAGGAGGGCAGCCCGCAGGCGAGCCGCGCCAGCGCGCTGGGAGGCTTTGCGAGCGCGATTGTGCTCGGCATCATCGCACTCTACATCGGCTACGAGGCGTTCCGCCACTTCGTCGAACGGCCCGAAATCAGCTATGGGCAAGCGCTGCCGGTCGCCGTTATCGGGCTATTCGTCAACGGCTGGTGCGCCTGGATCCTGGGGCAGGGCCACGAAGGCGGCGGCCACTCGCACGGCCACGCGCACGATCACGCGCCGCGCGATTTCGGCCCGTGGAACCAGCTGGCACAGTCCTACGCCGAGGACTTCGAGTTCGTCCTCTCACGCCTCGAGCGGCTCTTCGCCAGCTCGAAGGATATCGAGGACCTGAACCTGCGCGGCGCCTACCTGCACGTGCTGGCCGACGCGCTCATCTCGGTCTTCGTCATCCTGGCGCTGCTGCTGGGGGCGGCGTTCGGCGGCGGCTTCGCCTACCTTGACCCGCTAGTCGGTATCGTCGGCGGCGTCGTGATTGCGCGCTGGGCGCTGGAGCTGGTCCGTGACTCGAGCCGGGAACTGCTGGGGCTGGAGCAAACTTAATCACGCTCCCCAGTACCGCCCTCCCATGCGCTGTTCCGAGTGCGACTGTGACATTGAGGCGAGCGTTCGCGTCAAGTGGTGCGCCGGTGATTGTTGTTGCAGCCACTTACCGAATAGTTAAGCTTCCATCCCTGCCGCGTAGCGGCCGTAGCGCGCGGCTCCGTTGAGCCGCGCGCGCTGGACGAACGCCGCCTGCGCTGCTGCGCAATTAACTGCGTCGCCACCCCATGTTTGTAGCGCCGACTGCTGCAGTGCGCGGCCGTAGGAAAACGAGAGCTCCCACGGGCCACCGCCCTGCGCGTTCATCGTGTTAAGGTGCGCCGTCGCCTCGACTTCCGACTGGCCGCCGGAGAGGAACATGATACCGGGAACGTCGGCCGGCACGGTCGCCTTGAGGCAGCGCAGTGTTTCGCTGGCGACCTCATCGACGCCAGCGCGATTCGCGGCGTCGCTGGCGGAGATGACCATATTGGGCTTCAGCAAGATGCCTGGCAGATAGACGCCGCGGTCGGCGAGCGCGCCGAAAACCCGGTTGAGCGTGCATTCGGTGATTTCGTAGCAGCGGCCGATTGAGTGCGTGCCGTCCATCAGCACCTCGGGCTCGACAATTGGCACAAGGCCGGCCTCCTGCGAAATGCGCGCATAATCGGCCAGCGCGTCGGCGTTGGCCTGCACGCAGGGGCTGGTCGGCAGCCCTTCGCCAATGGCGATTACGGCGCGCCACTTGTCGAAGCGGGCGCCAAGTTCGTGGTATTCAGCGCACCGCTCTGCAAGGCCGTCGAGCCCCGCCGTCAGCTTCTCGCCCGGCGCGTCGTCCATCGGGTGTGCACCGCCGTCGACCTTGATACCGGGGATGACACCCTGTGACTCGAGGATTTCAACCATGCTGTGGCCGTCGCTCGCCGCCTGCCGTAGCGTTTCGTCAAACAGGATGACGCCTGAGATGTGCTGCTCCATCCCCGGCGCGGTGAAGAGTGTCTCACGGAACTCGCGCCGCAATCCGAGCTCGTTGGGCAGCCCCAGCTGCGCCAGCCGCTTGCCCATCGTGGGAGTGGATTCGTCCGCCGCCAGGATGCCCTTGCCCGGCGCCGCCAGCGCGTGGGCGGTCGCCTCCAGTGCCTCCCGGTCCATATGCCCCGAGGCTGGCGCAGCTTAAGAGGCTGGCGCGTGTTCGTGACGGATAATTTCGTCGCGGCTGTCGGCAACCGAGATGACTCGACTGGTCGTCACCGTTCCCGACTTTCCCGCCACGGGGCCGGGCAGCCAGCCGTCGCAGACACCCGTCGCCACGAAGACCGCGTCATCGGAAGTGCAGAGCTCGTCGCGCTGCCAGAGCCGGTCGACGTCGCCGCCGAGCATCTCGACTGCCCGCGCGCGGAACTCCGGCTTGTGGAAATGCAGCCGCCCCTCGAAGAAACCGCCAATCCCGCGCAACGCGGTGGCGGTGATGACGCCTTCGGGCGCAGCGCCGATGCCGAGCAGCAGGTCGGCTTCGCCGGTCGCGGCACGCAGCGCGCCAGCGATGTCGCCATCGCCGATGAGTTGCAGCTGCGCACCGGCTGCACGGATTTCAGCGATTAGCTGGTCGTGGCGCGGACGCTCGAGCACTATTACCCGCACCTCCGAGAGCGGCTTCCCCAGCACTTCGGCCGTTGCGTGCAAATTGTCGGCAACCGGGGCGTCAAGGCTGACGTGGCCCGTCAGCTCCGCCGGGCCGGCAATCTTGTTCATATAGCAATCGGGCGCATGGAGGAGCGCGCCGCGCGGTGCCGCCGCCAGTACGGCAAGCGCGTCGGGGTCGTCTCGCGCGCAATTGTTGGTGCACTCAAGCGGGTCGATTGCGATATCGACTGCAATCGCGCCAGGGTCGCCCTGCCGCGAGCCGAGAGGCTCGCCAATCCAGAGCATCGGCGCCTCGTCGCGCTCGCCCTCACCAATCGCGACACGCCCGTCGAATGCGATGGTGTCGAAGACCGCACGCATCGCGGCCACCGCCACCGCGTCAGCCGCCTTGTTGTCGCCGCAGCCGCGCATGCTGCCGGCGGCGATAGCGGCTGCCTCGGTGGCGCGCAGGAATTCAGGCGCCAGACTCGTAACAGACTCCACGCGCCGCGATTGCGCGCGGCTTTATAATGACGGCTACGGAAGCCACCCCGACACCACTTTCAAGGTGACAAAATGACCATCTCTGTCGTCAAGGGTCCTTGTCGACCCCTGAAAATCAGAAATTATTATATAGTCCACTTGCTTGGCGAGCCGCTCCAGCGTGTCGGCGGTGCATAGAAGGGCCTGTAGCTTAGCCAGGTAGAGCGTCCGGCTTTTAACCGGACGGCCAAGGGTTCGAATCCCTTCAGGCCCGCCGATAGTTGGAGTATAAGACAAGCGCGGAAGGGGGAATTAACTTGGACGAAAACCTATTGTGGCTTCATAAACTGGTACCGGGACATCGAAAACTCGAAGCTAAAGAGGCAAAGAGTGCGCTCGGTGAGCTGAATATCAAGGCGGAGCAATTGCCACGCATCCTGCTCTCTGACCCTGCTGTTCAGGCTATAGATGAGGAAATCCAGGGCGGGGACGTCATCGAAGTTTCACGCAGTGGCGGCCGCGCCGGGATTAACTTGGCGTACCGGCTGGTGGTGGCAGAATGAACATGCGGCCGCTAATCAAGTCCTTCTTCCGCGGCAAGAGCATCGCAGGACCGAGTGCGGCGATGGTAAACCATCAGCTCGGTTCGTTCAATGACTTCCTGCCGCACGCCGATAACAGCGCGCCCTGGATGCAGCGAGTCGTCAACAATATCACCGTTGGCGCCGACGAGAGCATGCGCGGCTCCATCCGGCTCGAACTGGGTGATCTGGACGTTATCGTCAAGCTGGGCGACGTGCGCGTCGGGCGACCGATGGTCTATGAAGCCAACGGCTCGCAGTCGGACGCCATCCCGATGATGTCGCGGCTGCGCAACCTCACCTACGCTGCGCCCATCCTGCTGCGCTTCACGGTTATCGAGGAAGAAATTGAGATTGAAGATATCGAGGAAGAAATCGGGCTGATGCCGATTATGATCAAGTCCTCGCTCTGCAACCTGCACCGTAATTCGGTTTACATCCAGGAAAAATACGAAATCGAGTCCACACCCACCGACGCCGAATATCGCACCATCCTCCAGCAGGAGCAGGAGGACCCGGAAGATCCCGGCGGCTATTTCATCGTCAACGGCACCGAGCGCGTGCTCGTTTGCCTCGAGGACTTGGCACCCAACCGGGTGATGGTCGAGCGCAATGCGCGCTACCAGCGGCAGACCGAACTCGCCAAGGTCTTCTCACAGCGAGAGGGCTTCCGCGCCCTCACGGTGGTTGAGAAGAAGAAGGACGGTATCCTGCAGGTTTCGATTCCGGTCGCCTCGGGGCAGGTCCCGCTGGTGGTGCTGATGATGGCGCTCGGGATGGAGTCAGCTGACGAAATTATGTCAGCCATCAACGCCGACGACACCACCCAGAATCAGGTGCTGGCCAACATCGAGGAGATTCACCAGAATGAATCGGTCTTCACGACCGAAGAGGCGCTGCAGTACCTGGAGCGCCGTTTTGCCGCCGGGCAGTCGAAAGAGTACCGGCGCAAGCGCATCAACTACATCATCGACAACACCCTGTTGCCGCACCTCTCGACCAGTCAGGAAGTGCGCGGTAAGAAGGCGCTCTTCCTCGGCCGCATGGCGCGCGAAGTGCTCGAGCTAGCGACCGGCAGCCGTAAGCCGGACGACAAGGACCACTACGCCAACAAACGGCTCAAGCTGGCGGGCAACCTGATGGAAGAGCTGTTCCGCACGGGCTTGCAGGCACTGCTCAACGACATGAAGTACCAGATGGAGCGCAATTACGCCAAGCGTAAGGATAACCGCGTCCACAACGCCGTGCGACGCGACGTGCTCACCAACAAGATTATGCACGCCATGGCGACCGGCAACTGGACCGGTGGCCGCGCCGGCGTGTCGCAGCTGCTCGACCGCACCTGCAACATGGCGACACTGAGTCACCTGCGCCGCGTGATTTCACCGCTGACCCGCAGCCAGCCACACTTCGAGGCGCGCGACCTGCACTCGACTCAGTTCGGACGACTCTGTCCCAACGAGACGCCAGAGGGGCAGAACTGCGGACTAGTCAAGAATCTGGCGTTGATGGTTGATGTTTCCGAAAACCTGCCCGACAGCGAAATACTGGGTACGCTACGTGAACTGGACGTCCAGCCGCTCGAAAAATTTGAAGAGGGGTGGGGCAAAATCTACTTCAACGGCGATCTGGCCGGTTGCCATCCGGCTCCGAAGGACCTCGTCCTCAAAATTCGGCAGCTGCGACGCGAGGCGCGCATCCGCCATACGGTGAACGTGCGCTATGACGATTCTCTCGGTGATGTTATTATAAACAGCGACCCGGGCCGTATCCGCCGCCCGCTGCTGATAGTTGACCGCAACAACAAACTGCGCATCACCAACAAGGATATCGAGAATGCCGACTCAGAGAAGGTGATCTGGAACGACCTGCTGGAGCGGGGACTTGTCGAATATATCGATGCCGAGGAGGAAGAAAACTGCCTGATTGCGCTTAACACCGATGACCTGGCGCGCAACCGGAAGACCCACGCCTACACCCATATGGAAGTAGACCCTATGGTTATTCTCGGTGTCGCGACCTCCAACGTTCCCTTCCCCGAGCATAACTCGTCGCCGCGCTGTACGATGGGCGCCGGTATGGCGAAGCAGTCGCTCGGGATGGGGCAGTCCAACTACCGGCTGCGTCCCGATACGCGCGGCCACCTGATGCACTACCCGCAGCAGCCGATGGTCCAGACTGAAGCGATGCGCTACAACACCCTGCGAGTCCGACCCGCGGGGCAGAACATGGTCGTGGCGGTGATGAGCTACCACGGCTACAACATGGAGGACGCGCTGATTTTCAACCGCGGCTCAATTGACCGTGGCCTCGGTCGCTCCAGTTTCATGCGCTCCTACATCTCCGAAGAGCGACGCTACCCCGGCGGTCAGGAGGACCGCTTCGTGATTCCCGGCCCCGACGTACGCGGTGCGCGCTCCGAAGAGGCGTACTTCAACCTCGAGGAGGACGGGCTGATTTACCCTGAGGTCGACCTGCGCGGGCGCGAGGTGCTGATTGGCAAGACCAGTCCGCCCCGCTTCCTCGCCGAGCCGACTGACTTCCTGACCCCGCAGAAAGTGCGCGAATCGTCGCTGACGGTACGCCACGGCGAGAAGGGGACGGTCGATTCGGTGATGCTCTCCGAGACCGAGAGCGGCTCGCGCATCGCACGTATCCGCGTGCGCGACCAGCGCATCCCGGAGCTGGGCGACAAGTTCGCCAGCCGGCACGGGCAGAAGGGAGTCATCGGCCACATGGTGCCGTCGGAGGGGATGCCCTTCACCGCCACCGGTATCGTCCCAGATCTTATCATCAACCCACACGCGATTCCGAGCCGCATGACTGTCGCCCACGTACTGGAGATGGTAGGCGGCAAGCTGGGCGCCATGCGAGGCAGCCTCATCGATGGTAGCGCCTTCTCGGGCGAGAAGGAGGATGAACTGCGCGGTGAACTTGCCGGCCTCGGCTTCAAGCACACTGGCCGCGAGTCGCTCTACGACGGGCAGACCGGCCGCCGCATCGACGCCGACATTTTCATCGGCGTCATCTATTACCAGAAGCTGCACCACATGGTCAGCGGCAAACTGCACGCCCGCTCACGCGGACCGGTGCAACTGCTGACGCGCCAACCGACCGAGGGGCGCGCCCGCATGGGCGGGCTGCGGTTCGGTGAGATGGAGCGCGACTGCCTCATCGGTCACGGTGCGGCGATGGTCATCAAGGACCGATTGCTCGACGAGAGCGACAAAACACTGCAGTATGTCGACAGTCGTTCGGGACACATTTCCTACATGGACCGACGCGGCGTGCTGACCTCGCCCTTGGGCGACAATACCGCCATCTATCCCGTGACGATGTCATATGCGTTCAAGCTGCTGCTTGAGGAACTGAAGTCGCTCGGCATCGCGGCGCGGCTGCGCCTTGAGGACCGCTCATGATTCGACACATGATCCCCAAGCGCATCTGCAGCATCGACTTCGCGCTCATCGGACCGAAGGAGATTCGCAGCCTCTCGACCAGCAAGGTCATCACTGCCGACACCTACGACGACGACGGCTTCCCGATTCCGATGGGACTGATGGACATGCACCTCGGCGTCATCGAGCCGGGGCTGCGCTGCAAGACCTGCAGCCGCAAGCTGGATGAGTGCCCCGGCCACTTCGGCCACATCGATTTCGCGATGCCAGTCATCCACTCCGGCTACTCCAAAGTCATCAAGGACGTGCTCTCGTCGACCTGCTCCGGCTGCAGCCGGCTGCTGCTGCCACAGGAGCGCATCGACCACTACACCTCGCTGCTCGAGAAAATCCACGAGTCTGAGGCGGGAACCACAGTCACGATGCAGGAACACATCCGCCGCGCCATCCGCGAGGCGGTCAAGGCCAAGACCTGCCCGCACTGCACTGAGGCACAAATCAAGCTCACGCTCGACAAGCCGACCACCTTCCGCGAGGAAGGGCGCAAGCTGACTCCAAAGGAAGTGCGCAGCCGGCTCGAGAAAATCCCTGCAGGTGACCTGCGGACGCTCGGATTCAACCCCGAGACGACGCGGCCCGAATACATGGTGCTCACCGTCCTGCCGGTCCCACCGGTCTCGGTGCGCCCCTCGATTACCCTCGAGAGCGGCGAGCGCTCCGAGGACGACCTGACCCACAAGCTGGTCGACGTGCTGCGGATTAACCAGCGGCTGCGCGAGAACCGCGACGCTGGCGCCCCGCAGCTCATCGTCGAGGACCTGTGGGAGCTGCTGCAGTACCACGTCACGACCTATTTCGATAACCAGACCGCCGGCATCCCCACCGCGCGCCACCGCAGCGGGCGGCCGCTGAAGACCATCATCCAGCGGCTGAAGGGAAAGGAGGGGCGCTTCCGCTCCAACCTGAGCGGCAAGCGTGTCAACTTCTCGGCGCGCACCGTGATTACCCCAGACCCCTACCTGAGCATCAACCAGGTCGGCGTCCCCGAGATGGCGGCGCGCGAGCTGACCGTCCCGGTCCGCACCAACATCCACAACCTGCAATTCATGAAGTGGCTAATGAAGGAGAACTTCGACCCCAGCGACCCTGAACGCTACATCCCCGGCATCAACTACATGATTCGCCCTGATGGGCGACGCGTCAAGTTGACCGAGGAGAACTGGGAGTTCAACCTGGAGCGCCTCGAACCGGGCTTCATCGTCGAGCGCCACCTGATGGATGGCGATATCGTGCTGTTCAACCGGCAGCCATCGCTGCATCGCATGTCGATGATGGCGCACGAGGTGCGTATCATGAAGGGCAAGACCTTCCGCATCAACCTCTGCGTCTGCCCACCCTACAACGCTGACTTCGACGGCGACGAGATGAACCTACACGTCGTCCAGTCCGAAGAGGCGCGCGCCGAGGCGCGCATCCTAATGCGGGTACAGGAACACATCAGGTCACCCCGTTTCGGCGGCGCGGTGATTGGCGCTATCCACGACCACATCACCGGCATGTTCCTGCTGACCCACGGCGACGCGAGCTACGACCGTGACCAGACCGTGCGCATCCTGTCGCGCATCGACTACCACGGCGCACTGCCAAAGCCAGCCTACCCCAAAGCGATTGGTGGCCCCAAGTGGTCGGGACGGCAGATTTTTTCGGCGCTGCTGCCGAATGACATGAACCTGGAGTTCAACGCCTCGGTCTATTTCCCCGAGCGCAGCGTGGAGGAGAATGCCGACCTCGACACGATTGTCGAAATCCGCAACGGCGAGATGCTGCGCGGACCGGTCGACGGCCGCTCCATCTCCGCCTTCAAGGGCATCATCCTGGAAGAGATTTCGCGCCTTAAGGGGCCGAACGCGGCACGCGAGTTCATTGACCTCGTCACCCGCCTCGCCGTCGGGGCTTTGATGGAGACCGGTTGCACGACCGGGATTGACGACGAGGATATTCCGCCGGAAGCCATCCTGCAGATTGAGGACGCCATGAAGGGCGCCATGAAGGGCGTCAACAAACTGGTCACCTCCTACAACAAGGGCAACCTCGAGAGCATGCCGGGACGCAGCCTCGAGGAGACGCTCGAGGTGGAGGTGATGAAGAAGCTGGGGCAGGCGCGCGACAAGGCGGGCGACATCGCCGGCTGGCACCTTGGCATGGACAATTTCGCCGTTATCATGGCGCGCTCCGGCGCGCGCGGCAGCATGCTCAACCTGTCGCAGATGGCGGGCAGCATCGGCCAGCAGGCGGTGCGAGGCGAGCGGATTTCGCGTGGATACGAGAAGCGCACCCTTTCACACTTCAACCAGGGTGACTTGGGTGCCGCGGCGAAGGGATTCGTCCGCTCCAGCTACAAGCACGGGCTGAGCCCGACCGAGTATTTCTTCCACTCCATGGGCGGCCGCGAGGGGCTGGTCGATACCGCCGTGCGCACCTCGCGCAGTGGCTACATGCAGCGGCGGCTGGTCAACGCGCTGGAGGACTTGCGCGTCAAGTATGACGGCACCGTCCGCAACACGGCCAACACCGTCATCCAGTTCAGTTATGGCGAGGACGCGGTCGACCCAACCCGCTCCAAGTTCGGGGAAGGCATTGACGCCGACGACATTGTCGAGGCCGTTGTCAGGGGAGGCAAGTAATGGCGCGTAGCGACACTATCCGCGCACTCGAGCGGCGTGGTATGGCACGGCCACTGGCAGCCAAGGCGGCCGATGCGGGCGAGCAGCTCGGGACGCTCAAGAATGCGAGCCTCGCTAAGCTGCGCAAACTCTTCAGTTTCCGCGAAATCCTGGAAGTCATCGAGTCAGTCGGCAACCGCAAGGTCGACCGTGAAGAGGTCGTCGCTGGCGCCCTCGAAGAGGAGAAGTCGGGCGATGGCCCCTTCTCGGCCGACGCCGCGCTGCGGAGGGTCGAGAAGAAGCTGGGCGTCATCTGGTCGCTGCCTGACGGTTACACGATTGACGCGATTAACGAGCATGTCGCCTCGAAGGGCGAAGTGCTGCTGGGGGTCGCTTTCCCGATCAACGCGCGGCAGTTCCGTTACCCCTTCAGCGGCTACGTCTACCTCAAGGAACACCACGGCATCCGCTACCTCTCTATCATCTCCGAGGTGCTCTCGTTCGACCGCCCCGGCACTCCCGAGGAGGAAGAGCTGTTGCTGCCAGCACACGTTGAAGAGCCTTACGTTACTTTCCTGCGCATCGAGCGAATGGTGCCGCTGCCGCGCACGCTGCGGCTGGACGAGTTCCACAAGATGGACGGCACGGCTGTCCGCTCGGCGCGCAACTACACGCAAGTCGAGGACTCGTTCGACCTGTCACGCGACCGGCTGCGCTTCGAGCAGGAGCGCATCGACGCGCAGCGGGTCTACACCGATCTCGGTTTCTCCGGGAAAACCGCGCAGGGTCTCTTCACCGGCGGACTCTACCACCCCACGCAGGCGGCCGCTGCCACCGACGAGGAGCTGAAGGACGCTGACGTCCCGATGTCGCGGCTGGAGGAATTCCGCAAGGCGGTCGAGGAGGCTGCCGCGAAGGCGCTGGCCGAGCCGGCCAAGGCGCCGACCAAGGGAGTCGAGGTTGCCGACCTGGAGGAAGAGAAAGAGGAGGGGCGCAAGCTCAACCCGTTCCGCATCCGCGCGCTCAAGCTGGCAAAGGAGCTCCCGAGCCATTACGTCGAGGAAATCGCGTGCAGCGCCGAGAAAGGGCGTCTGAAGGCTAAGGGCGTCAAGGAACTGGTGGCCACCTTTAGCGAGCTGGTCGCTGCTGAGAAGAAACTGCAACAGGCGCTCGCGAAAGCGAAGGCGAAGCTGCCGCAGGGTATCATACGGCAGCTGGCCGAGAAAGCGACTGGCCACAAGCTGAGTACGAAGCAATACAACGAAATTGTGAAGCTGGCGCTGGGACAGTATAATCTCGCACAGGTCGACGCTACCGAGGCGGTCGGCATCCTCGCGGCACAGTCGATTGGCGAGCCGGGGACGCAGATGACCATGCGTACCTTCCACTACGCTGGTGTTGCCGAAATGAACGTTACACTGGGACTTCCGCGGCTAATCGAGATTGTCGACGCCCGCCGCGAGCCCAAGACGCCAATCATGGAGGTCTACCTCGAGCCACAGTTCGCCACCGACCGCAAGGTGGCGCTGGACGTGGCGGCGCGGATTGAGGCGCGCTCGGTCAGCAGTCTGGCGCGTATCCGCACAGACATGACCAACCTGCGACTGATTATCGAGCCGAACCAGAAGGAACTGAAGGCGTGCAAGCTGACCGACGAACTGCTAGCGGCGCGCATCAAGAAGCAGGGACGACTGCGCTGCCTGATGACCATTGAGGGCGGCGAAATCGTCATGACCGATAAAGAGCCGTCGTTCAAGAAACTCTAGCGCCAGCTCAAGGTGGCCGGCATCGCTTCGATTTCCCGCGCCATCGTGCGCAAGGACAAAGACGAATATATCATCTTCACCGAGGGCTCCGACCTAAAGGCGGTCCTGGCGATGCCGGAAGTCGACCCGACCCGCACTAGCAGCAATTCGGTCCACGAAATTGCCGCAGTGCTCGGAATCGAGGCGGCACGCAACTCAATCACCTACGAACTGGAGCAGACGCTGAACGAGCAGGGACTCTCGGTCGACATGCGCCACAACCTGCTGGTCGCCGACGTAATGACAAACACCGGCCGCGTCAAGGCGATTGGCCGACACGGGATTTCTGGCGCGAAGACCTCGGTCCTCGCCCGGGCCGCGTTCGAGATTACCTCGACCCACCTGCTGCTGGCTGGCCTCTCCGGGGAGGTAGACATCCTGACCGGCGTTGCCGAGAATATCATCGTTGGCCAGCCGGTCCACCTTGGCACCGGCGCGGTGAGCGTCATCTACAAGCCCGGTAAAGGGGCTTGATGGATCTCAACAAGGCGCTGCGCAAGGCCATCGCCACCGGCGATGTTGACCTTGGCGCCAACCAGTGCCGCGAGGCGGTCGCCAGCGACGAGGCGCGGCTGGTGATACTGGCGAGCAACTGCCCATCAGGGGTACGCGAGACCGTCCTCGAGGCTGAAGCGAACGTTTACCAGTTTGACGGAACTAACTCTGACCTCGGTGCCGCGTGCGGAAAGCCTTTCCCGATATCGGCAGTGACCATCATCGAAGGCGGCAACTCCGAAATTCTGAGGCTCAAACCCAACCTCTGAGGGTTACGTTTAAGCCGGGCCTCAAGCTGCCCCGGCAGGCATGGCTTTTCCCCTCGACTTCAGCGGCTTTTCGCAGCTGAAATTACCTCTTGAACCAGAGCTTGACGAAGCGAAGTTGGCGCAGCTGGAAAGCGACATTGCGCTGCTGCGCGACACCATCATCACGCTGACCGCAATCGCCCGCGCACGAGGCCTCGGCGGCCACACCGGCGGGCCGTACGACATCGTCCCCGAAGTGCTGATTGTCGACGCGCTGCGCGACGGCGGAGCCGCGATTCACCCCGAGTTTTTCGACGAGGCAGGCCACCGCGCTGCGCTGCAGTACGCGCGCGGCGCGCTGCGAGGCGGCTTACCGCCGGAACAACTGCTGCACTACCGCGAATACGACTCGGGACTGGCGGGCCACCCGGAAAAGGAATTGCTCGACTGCATCGACTTCTCGAGCGGGCGGCTCGGCCACGCGGCGGGGCATGTCAACGGCGTCGCGCTCGCCTGTCCAGAGCAGGCGGTGGTGATGTTCGGCTCCGACGGCTCGCAGATGGAGGGAAATAATGCGGAGGCAGCGCGGCTGGCGGTCGCCAACGGGCTGAATGTCAAGTGGATTATCGACGACAACAACGTCACGATTGCCGGCTACCCCGACCGCTACCTGCCCGGGTTCGACCTCGAGCGCACCCTCGGTGGCCACGGCTTCGCAGTCTTCCCGGCCGACGGCGAGGACGCGCGCGCGCTACTGGCGGCAATCATCGCCGCGCTGCAGCACGATGGCCCGGCGGCAGTACTCTGCCGCCGGGCCATGGGACCGGGCGTCCCACAGCTCGAAGGGACACCACAGCTGCACGACGTGATTACGCTCGCTGCAGCACGCGAATACCTCACTGCGCGTGGCCACGACGCCGCGTTGGTGCTGCTGGACGAAATCGAAGGCGGAACGGCGGCGCCCCCGGCAAAGATGCTCGGCAGCGGCGCAACCGGCGCCTGCCGCAAGCAGTTCGGCACCGCGCTGGCGGGCGTGCTGGCGGATCTCTCGGCCGACGAGCGGCAGCGCGTCCGCGCCTTTGACTCGGATCTCGAAGGCTCGGTTGGCCTGACAGTGGTTCGCGAGCAGTTCCCCGAGTGCTTCACTAGTGGCGGGGTGCAGGAGCGCGGCAACCTGCTCGCTGCCGCTGGCTTCGGCTCGCAGCCGGACTGCCAGGGGGTCTTCGCGACTTTCTCCGCCTTCCTCGAAATGGTGATTTCCGAAATCACGATGTCGCGACTCAACGAGTGCAACCTGCTCTGCCACTTCTCGCACGCTGGGGTTGACGCCATGTCCGATAATACCTGCCACTTCGGGCTCAACAATTTCTTCGCCGACAACTACGTCGATGAGGGCACTCCGACCGCTCTTTATTTTCCGGCCGACGTCCACCAGATGAACGCCGTCATCCGCCACATCTTCCCTAGGCCGGGGCTGCGCTTCGTCTTCTCCAACCGCTCGAAGCTGCCGGAAATCCTTGACGCAGCGGGCGCGCCGCTCCACGGTGGCGACTACCGCTTCGAGCCGGGGCGCGACGAAATCGTGCGCGAGGGTGACGCGGGCTGGATTGTGAGCTACGGCGACATGCTCCACCGCTGCCTACACGTCGTCGAAACACTGCGCGCCGAGGGAATTTCGGTGGGGCTGGTGAACAAGCCCACGCTCAACGTCGTTGACGAAAAGATGCTCGCCAGACTTGGCAAGGCTCCTTTTATACTGGTCGTCGAGAGCCTTAACCGGCGCACCGGGCTCGGCATCCGCTACGGCAGCTGGCTGCTCGAGCGCGGATTCGCGCCGCGCTACGGCCACATGGGCACCACCCGACCGGGCAATTGCGGGCAGGTGGAGCAGATTGCGCACCAGCGGCTCGCGTCGGCCGACGTGGAAGCGCGCGTCAGGGAACTGCTAGCGGCCTGAACTATGCTGCCATGGAACTGACGCGTCTGGAATCTGCCACCGACGCAATAATCGCCGCGACGACCGACCGCGACGGTGCACTGCGCGAAATCGCGCAGCTGCTCGAGGCGCGCGTGGAGCACTACGACTGGGTCGGCTTCTATCTCGCTGAAGGCCGCGAACTCGTTCTAGGGCCGTTCGTTGGCGCACCGACCGAACACGTCCGCATCCCCTTCGGCTGCGGCGTCTGCGGGCAAGTGGCCGAGAGCGGCGAGACGCTGGTTGTGCCTGACGTGGCGACGGAGGCGAACTACCTTTCGTGCGGCAGTACGGTGCAGTCGGAAGTTGTTATTCCAATTCATGCCGACGGCGAGTTCGTCCTCGCACACGCGCGACCCTTTCTCGCAGGGCGAGGTGGTATTCCTGCAGCGGCTCTGCACGCGGCTGGCGCAGCTCTGGAACGAAACTTAATTAGCCGCGGCCGCAGCGCGTGAGCCGATGGTGATTGTCGGAGTCTACCTCGTCTGGTTCTACCTCTCAACCAGCACCACCCTGCTCTAGGCCGGTTGGTAATTGTAGTCAAGGAAATCCCCGGGCAGCGCTGGCTCCGCGACCGCGTCCCCGCCAGGCCACGCGCGGCTGCCGACGGAGACCAGCGCCTGCTCGCCGAACTGCAGTGCGCTCGCGAGCAGTGCGCTCGCGGCGACGGGGCGGTGCGCCCGCTCCGGCGGGTCGAGCGGGTTGTGGACCAGCAGGTCGCTGCCACGCAGCCCGGTCACCAATATCCAATGTGGAATCTCGTCCTCCTCTTCCGGGAAGAGCGCGGTCGAAACCAGCGCCAGCACCGGCCGTTCGGCGATCAGCGCGGTGCGGATGTCGCCCAGTGCCGGCTGGCGCCGCTCCTCCGTAACGCCGTTGCGTGCGCAGAGCCGCTGCTGCATGACGTGGAAGAATTCCAGCGTGCCGGGGTCGACGCCGGCGACGCGCTCGTGGATGCGCTCCATCAGCCCCTGCCCGTCGGCGCTCGAGATAATGTGCGGCCGCAAGCCTCGCAGGGCGAGCGGCGCCGCGACGCCGTAGCGGCCGCAGCCGCCGATTTCGATCGCGTTAGACTCGCGCCACACTTCGACCTCCAGGTCGCGGTCGAGCGGGCCGGCCAGGTTGAAGTGGCCCAGCGCCATCAGCGCGCAGGCGGAGCCGCAACTGAACTCCATCGTCTGCGCGTAGAATGGGGCTTCCAGCTTCACGCGCCGGCAGCGGTCCGGGGGTTTAGTGGCTTGCCAGCGGCAGCAGCGAATTGGCCGCGTGCTCAGTGGCGTTGGCGACGTCGTCCAGTCGCTGCGCGACGCGATACATATGCGCCGCTGCGAGCGGCGCATCGTCGCCGTGCGAGAAGACGTAGGCGGCCGTGGCGGCCTCCTTCTCATCGGCCTGGTGCTCGAGCAGGTTGACGCTGGCAATCAGCTGGTGCAGCTCCTCTTTCACCTTCGTCGCGAAGCCCGATTCCATCAGCTCCTGCAGCTTTTCGACCGCCTTTGCATATTCGTTGACCGTCGCCTGCACTGACTGCGCCTGCGCCAACAGCAGCTTGCGCGCCTGCGCATCTTCGTAGAGCGGCCGGAAGGAGATTATTTCGGTGACGTTTTCAGCGTAGTCGGCAATACGGTCCTGCCTCGTAATCATGTCGAGAAACACCTCTTTTGAGATGGCGAGCCGTACGCTGCCGCGCATCACTCCGCGCAGCTCGTTCTTCAACCCGTCCGCCTCTAGCTCAGCGTTCGAAGTCGCCGCAATCGCCTCAGCGGTATCGCCGTCATCGCAGGCGATGGCGACGCAGCGCTCCATGTGCTCGACCGTCTCGAGCGCCTTAGCAGCGTGGCGGTAGTAGGTCTCGAAAACGCTGGGGCCGATGCGGCTCTCGAAAAACTTCATTCTACGCCCCCCATATCTATTTCAACCCGGGGTCCCGCCCGGATGGACTTGTAGAGAATCCAGGTAATGGCCCCCAGTATCAGGCTGACCGAGACGATGAAACGGGTCTCATCCAGCCCGAAAATCAGGTAGAGCAGGACGGCCCCGATGCCGGCGGCCGGGATGCTGGCGACCCAGCTGGCGGCAATTTTCCCGAAAACGCCGAAATCCACCGATGCAGTCCCCCTTGCCAGCCCGACCCCCACGACCGAGCCTACAAGGGTATGGGTAGTGGAAATGGGCACTGCGAGGAAAGGCAGGGAGAATAAGAGTACGACGGTTGCGGCGGCGAACTGGGCCGCGAACCCGCGCGTGGGGGTGATATGGGTGATTTTCTCTCCAATCGTCTTCATCACGCGATGGCCCCAAGTGGCGATACCAATGACAATGCCGGCGCTTCCCAGCAGCACCAGCCAGAGTGGTACCGAAGCTTCGGGGCTCAGCACGCCTGCCTGGTAGACCTGCCAGACGGCCGCCATTGGCCCGATGGCATTGGAGCGGTCATTGGCACCGTGCGCGAAGGCGACGTAACAGGCGGTGATTATCTGGAGCCAGACAAAAATCTGCTCAACCCCCGCGTAGCCGCTCTCCTTGAACTCGTAGTTGCGTAGCAGCAGGTAGAGCACAAGGCTGGCAAATGCCCCCAGCAGCAGCGCTATCTGCAGGCTCGGCAGCGGCAGGCATTCGGCGACTGCGGCCATGAAACTGGCGTCGACGGCGCAATCCTTGGCCGGCAGCCATGCGGCGGGCAGTAGGTACTGGAGCGCCTTGAACTGGAGCGCCAGCCCCAGCACGAAAAAGGTCGGGAAGGCGAGTATTGGCGCCATCCAGCGGGAGCGCTGGATAGGGTCATCGGACTCCATGATGGTCATGCGAATGACCATGAAAGTCCCGTAAGCCAGCACTCCGCCCAGCAGCGGGGAAATTACCCAGCTCAGGACTATCTGGCCGACTTTGTGGAAATCGACCAGTGAAGGGTCAATGAAGAGGCCGAAACCGATGATGCCACCGAGGATGCTGTGCGTCGTCGAGACTGGCAGCCCGTAGCGCGTGGCGACCGTAATCCAGAGCGCAGCCGCCAGCATGGCGGCGATGAAGCCATACTGCAACTCGCTGGAGAGGCTGGCCATCTCCTCCTCGGAAATAACCAGCACTCCCTTGCGCACCGTGTCGGTGACTGCGTCGCCGGCGAAGAAGGCGCCGCAGAACTCGAAGACCGCCGCGATGATGATGGCATTGCGCAGCGTCAATGCCCCACTCCCGACGCTGGTACCCATGGCGTTGGCGACGTCGTTGGCGCCAATGTTCCACGCCATGTACGCCGCTACCGCAATGGCGAGCAGTATCATCAGTTCAAGTCCAAACATTGGCCGGTGCTGGCTGAGGGGTTAAATAAATATTTCCTATATAATCTATAAATTTTATTTATTTTCTATAGTGGCGAGCAACACCTCCACCCGCGCCCGAATCTCGTCGCGCGCTGCGCGGAACGGCGCCAGCGGGTCGTCTCCCGCTGGCGCCGCTACCGGGTCCACTATCGGCCAGTGCTCGCGCTGTGTCGCCGGTGACCACGGCAGCGCGACGCACTCCTCGCGCGCGGAGCCGCAGAGGGTGACGGCGATATCGGCATCGCGCCACGCTGTCGCAGAGAGTGGTTTCGAGCGCTGTACGGAGATGTCGACGTTCGCTTCCGCCATCGCAGCCACAGCGCGGCGCGAGAGGCTAACCGGCTGGATGCCAGCGCTCTCCACCGCGACCGCTGGCGCCAGATGGCGCGCCCATCCCTCGGCCATTTGCGAACGCACGGCATTTCCGGTGCAGACGAAGAGGATTCGCATCACGGCTCTACTGTACGGCACGCCAAAAACCTGCTGGTCTCTCGTCGATAGGAGGTTGTCCCACCACCCCTCCGTTTCCTGTGGAAAGGTGGTACAGCAAGCTACTTTTCCACTGGCTACCCTAATCCAAAAACTTTAAAAGGTGGAACCAATGGCACAGGGCTTATGGTCTATCTTACGCCTAAGACCACACGCGGGCAGCAGTACTGGTATCTCGTCAAGTCGTTCAAGTTCAACGGACGCGTCGAGAAAGTGCAGCATTACCTCGGTTCCGAGAAACCCAGCGAGCGGGAACTAGAGCGGCTCAAAGCCATCCATGAGCCCGAGCTGGAGCTCGCCGCGGTCGAGCGAATGGCAAAGGCATCGGCCGAGATGTTTCGCACTCCCTATCTCGACACGAAAGCGCTGAAAGGGCTTGAGCGCCTGAAATTCCTGCGACGCGCGCTGAACCGTCTGCAACAGGACCGCAAGGCGCGCGAACGCGAAGCAGAGCAGTCGGAGCTGGCGGCGGTGCACGGCAACCTGATGCTCACCTCCGAACCTCTGGCGCGCGAGCAGACCGAGGCGATACTGCTGTATGACCGCGCGCCCGCGGGAATCCCGCTGTCACGCGTGCTCGAAGTGCTCGCGCTGCGGCGACTCCACCGCGAGGTGGGTGAACGTATCGCGCGGCTCGACCGGCGCGCCATCCTCAAGCTGCACCTCGAAGTGCGCGAGGGGCAGGGTGACGGTGGCCACCTGCGGCAGGACAGTGCCAGTCTCCCCGGCTCGGCTTTCGTCCCGCCACCGCCGGTGCTGATTGAGGACGAACTCGACGCGCTGCTCGAGTGGTGGCACGACCCGTCGCCGCTACACTCGTTCGAGCGCGCGACGCTGTTCCACCACCGCTTCCTGCAGCTGCGGCCTTTCGAGGCTGGCAACGGTCTCGTGGCGCGACTGCTGCTCGAGGGGATGCTCGTGCGCGCGGGGCTGCCTGTGCCCATGTGGCAGCGGGAAGACCGTTCGCGCTACCTCTCGGCGCTAGTGGCAGGCGACCGCGGCGACCGCGGCCGGCTCATCAGCGGATTCTGGAAAGCGTACCGGCAGCACCACCGTTCTGGTGTCAGGGGCGAGCTCGCGGCACTGAAGACTGAACCGCGCCAGGCACACCTGGAGGCTTTCTGATTGCAACTTCTCGAACTTGAGTTCGAGAACTTTAAATCCTTCAAAGGCCACGTTACCGTCCCCTTCGGCCCCGGCTTCACCTGCATCACCGGCCCCAACGGCTCGGGCAAGAGCAACATCACCGACGCGATCCTGTTCATCCTCGGCTCGCGCTCGACCAAACTGCTGCGCGCGCGGCGGCTGAACCAGCTGATTTTCGGCTTTCAGGAAGGCAAACAATCGCGCAGCGCGGCGAAGCACTGTCGCGTCAGCATGGTCTTCGACAACAGCGACCGCTTCCTCTCCATCGAGAGCGACCGGGTGCGCTTCACCAAGGGCGTGCGGCTGCGCGGGGGGAAGCCTGCCACTTACTACCGACTCAACGGTGACACCTCCTCGGCAGGGGAGTTCGAAGCGCTCTTCTCGCGTGCCGGACTTTACGCGACCGGCTACAACATCATTCAGCAGGGCGACGTCATGCAGACCTCGCTTATGTCGGGCACCGAGCGCCGGCGCAAGCTGGAGGACGTCGCCGGCATAACCGCGTACGACCAGCGGTTGCGCAAGACCCGCTCGGCGCGCGAACATGTTGGCACCGACCTGACGCTGCTCGACGAACGCATGCGTGAAGCGCAGCGGCTGCTACGGCAGCTCGAGCGCGAGAAGCGTGACGCCGAACGGCTTGAGGCCATCCTGCAGCAATTACAGGAAAACGCGCTGCAGCGCAAGTGGCGCCGTGTGCTCGATCTGGAGGCGGAGCTGGAGTCGCGACGCGGACTGATTGTGCGCCACGAAAAAGAGCTGGAAGAGCTCGTGGGAGAGCTGGAAGAGCGGCAAACTGCGATTGGGGTTCTCGAAGACTCTTATAAAAAGGTCGAAGAGGAAATTTCCGACGCGGGCGGCGACCGTGCGCGCGAGTTGCAGGAGCAGCTGGACAAGGCGCGTGTCGAACAGGCACTGGCACAGAGCAACTCCGAATCGGCTGGCGCGCGGCTTGTGGAACTGGAGGCATCGCGCCGCCAGCTGGGCGATGCGCGCAAGGCTGCCGCGGCGGAGCTGAAAGAGCTGCGAGACGCCCTCGATGCGGCTCGGGCGGGCACCGGCGAGCTGGAAGCGCAAGTCACAACCGCCGCCAGTGAGCTGACGCGACTCGAGGCTTCGGCTGCCGACGGTTCGCAGGAAATCTCTGGCCAGCGCGACGCCCTCGATGCGCTGAGGCAGGCGGCGGGTGAACTAGAAATGCAGCGGCACCGGCTCGAGGGCGAGCGCGAGCAGCTCGAGCGACAGCTCCAGCTGGCGCGTGAGCAGCTGGAACGGTCGGAGCAATTGCTGAAAGCAGCGCGGGAGGATTCGGCTGACGCCGATTTCCAGCTGCAGGACCTTGAACTCGGGCGCAAATCGGCGGCCGATAACCTGCGCAAGGTCACCGCCAAACACGGTAAGCTTGTGAGTGAACTGGCGCTGGCGGCCGACCGGCTGGAGCGCAGCGAGGGCGAGCTGCGCGAGGCGGCGCTGGCGCTGGCGGCCGAAGAAGCGGCTACGCGCGCCCGCGATGAAATCGGCGGCTACGCGCGCGCGGTGCAGTCGATTCTCGCGGCGCGCGATACGGGCGAGCTGGACGGCATCGTCGGGACGATTGCAGAGCTGGGGCAGGTGGATGAGGAGCATGCGCTGGCGCTCGAGGTAGCGGCGGGCGCGCGGATGCAGTCGGTCGTCGTCAGGGATGACTCGGTTGCGGCGGAGGCTATTGCATTCCTGAAGCAGCATAAGTTGGGGCGGGCGCGCTTCCTGCCGCTCAACCGGCTGCGCCGGTATCGCCCCGGCGCCAACGCGCTACTGCTGGTGAAGCAGTCCGGCGCAGTCAACTTCGCGCAGGAGCTGGTGAGGTTCGACCCGCGCTACGCGGACGCCTTCGGCAACGTCTTCGGCGACACAGTCATCATGCGTAGCCTCGACGAGGCGCGCAGCTACCTCGGCAAGGGGCGCATGGTCACGCTGGCAGGCGAACTGCTCGAGGCGGGCGGCGCGATGGTGGGCGGCTCGCCACCCCGCTCGGGAATCCACTTCGGGACCGGCACCCGCGACAACCTTGACGAGCTGGTGGTACGCCTCGGCAGTGCCGAGGCGCGCAAGCTCGAGACGAGCGCCGCGGTGCTGGAGTTACGCGAGGAACTGGCAGAAGTGGCGCAGGCTAAGGCAGCGCTCGAGAGCGAGTGCTCGACCACCCAGACACGCGTGACCGATTTCGACGAACAGGCGACCAAGTCGGCCGACGGGCTGCTACAGGCGCAGCAGTCGTTCGAGACACGACAGGGTGCGCTGACGGCGCTCGAGGGCGAACTGGGCGAGCGCGAAGCGGCGCTGGCTGATCTGCAAATTACGATTACCGACCACGCCGGGAGCGTGGAGCAGGCGGCGACTGCGTTGCAGGAGCTGACCGGGGGTGTGGCGGCCGAGCGGCTAGTGCATCTCCAGGCGGCGCTCGGGCAGCAGCGCGAAAGCCTCTCGGAGGCGCGCGCTAGCGTGGCGCGTTTCGAGGCGGCCGAGGAACCCGCCACAGGCGAGGAGCAACGACTGGCAAGCGAACTGGAGCAGAACTTGGCGGAGCAGAAGGAGCAGCAAACGCTGCGGCGCGACGAACGCGAAACAGCGCGCAAACTGGCGCGCGAAGTCAAGGCACTGAAGGCCGAGGAAGACACCAAGTTCCGCGAGCTCAAGGATTTGCGCGACCGGCGCGACCGGCTGCGCGACGAGCTGGCCGAGGCGCGCACGACACTGGCGCAGCGCGAGGAGTTCGGGCGCGGGCGGCGGCACGCTACGGATGAACTGAAGATTGAGGTCGCGACCCGCGAGCCGAAGCTGGTCGAGGCGCGGCAGCGGCTGCCCGAAAAGGCAGAGCAGCCTCCGAAGGTCGGCGGCAGCGAGCAGCTGGAGGCGCAGCGCGAGACGCTCGAGGGGCAGCGCGGGCGGCTCGGCAACGTCAACATGCTTTCGCTCAAGCACTACCGGCAGGAGGAGGAGCGGCTGGCGCGCATCCGCGAGGACCGCAAACAGCTGCGGCGGGAGGTGAGGCGGCTCGAGGCGCTCGAAGCCAAGATATCGGCGCGCAAGCTTGAGCGCTTCAGCGAAGTTTATAAACATATCGACGAGAACTTCCAGTCCACTTTCACTGAGCTTACCGGCGGCGGTAAGGCGTGGCTGGAGCTGGAGAAGCCGGAAACCGTCTTCGACGGCGGCGTCTCAATCAAGGCACGCATGCCGCGCAAGCGGCTCTTCCCGGTCGAGGCGCTTTCCGGCGGCGAGAAATCGCTCGTCAGCATGGCATTCATCTTCGCCATCCAGCGCTACGACCCGAGTCCGTTCTACCTGCTCGACGAGCCGGACCAGAACCTGGACGGTGTCAACACCGAGCACATCGGCCGCGCGATTGCGCTGCAGTCGGCGGTGGCGCAGTTCCTCGTCGTGAGCCTGCATCACGCCGCGCTGCGCGAGGCAGCACACGTGATTGGCGTCTTCATGGCCGACGACGGTGTTTCGCACCTGCACCAGATTCACGATGTCGACCGCTTCATCGCTTCGCTGCCCACTGAGGAGGTGGCGGCGTGAGTCTGGTCGAGAACCACCTGCTGTTCCACAAGGCCATCGTGGGAAGCGATACGGAGCGGGTCGACGACTATCTCGGTCTGGCGCAGGCTTCCGAGGCAGGGGCTGAAATCACCGCCATCGAAGACCCGCTGGCGCGCAGCATCGCGGTGCTGTTCCAGCTGGTGCGCGAGCACGAACTGGACCCGTGGCAGCTCGACCTCGGATTTGTGCTTCAGGAATACCAGCAGCATGCGCTGCGCGCCGACGCTCTCGATTTTCCGCTCGCGGGCGCCATCCTAGGCTGGGCCTGGGATGCGGTCGTGGCGAGCGAGCCGCTCCCCGAGCCACAGGCAGAGTGGGAGCCATTCGACTTCGGCTGGGAACCGACTTACGCCGAGCGGCTCGAGATGGTCGCCGAGCCGCCGCTGGAGGAGGCACTCCGTTTCCGTGGCGAACGGCGGGTGACGCTGATGGAGCTGGTGGGCGCGCTGGAAGAGGCGCGGCAGGTCGAGCTGGAACACCGCGCGCGAATGTCGCGGCGCAAGCAGCTGCGCGAGGAGCGGAAGACTATGCTGGACGACCGCGCCAGTCATCTGGGCGATAAAATCCACACCGATGACCCGGCGCTCTACAAGGAGCAGGTGTGGCAGAAAATCAGCGCGCTGAATGGCAAGCCGATTCCGCTCGGCCAACTGGTTGACGCTCCCGAGCGTTCCAGCGTCGTGCGCACCTTCGTCGGCTCGCTCTTCCTGGCGCGCGAAGGACGCATCGAAATCCAGCAGAAGGACCTGCTCAGCCACTCAATTTACATCCGCAACCGGGAGGCGGCGGGCTGAGCGTCGTCGCGGTAGAGGCGGCGCTCTTCTCCGCTGGCCGGCCGCTGACACCGCAGGAAGTCGCCGAAGCGACCGGGCTCTCCCGCCGGACGGCGGAAACGGCGCTGCAGGAGCTGGTCGACGCCTGCCGAGACCGTGAAGGCGCGCTGGAGATTGTACAGCTTGGTCCCAAGTATGCGCTGCAGTTGCGCCGCGACGCCATCGAGTATGGACGCCGGCTGGCACCGCAGGAAATCCCCGGCCACCTGCTGCGGACGCTGGCACTGGTGGCACACGAGCAACCGATGCTGCAATCGGAGCTCAAGCGCCGCATGGGAGACCGGGTCTACGAACACGTTGGCGAGCTGCTCGAGCTGGGAATGCTCGAGCGCGAGCGAAGCGGTCGCAGCTTCGCACTCTCCGTGACCGAGGCGTTCGACGAGTATTTCGGCATCGGCGCAGCAACGCAGGCAGAGCGACGCGCTTTTCTGGAGCAGGCGCTCGGCGCCCCGTGAACGGCCCCGGACTGCTCGAGCTGCTGGTCATCGGCCTGCTGGCATGGCTGCTGCTCGGCCCGCAGCGACTCACCGAAGTGGCGCGCAGTCTGGGCGTCGCCTGGCGGGAATTCCGCGGCTACCGCGCTTTCCCGCTCGGCGCGCCGGGCGCGCGCGGCGAGGAGGAGCAGCTGCGCGCGGCGGCGGAGCGGCTCGGAATCGCGACCGACGGGCTGGACGAGAGCGGGCTGCGCGTGGCACTGCAGGCTCGATTGTCCAATGATTGAACCACAATAGACCATAGCGGAGCGGTAAGCTACAAATATCCGGAGCGGTGCGGGCGGCGTATGCGACGCTTCATAGCGCTCCTGCTGGTCCTGATGCTGCTGCCGGCGTTTCCGGTAGCGCAAGGGGCTAACGACGCGCGGTCCGACACTGACCGGGGCTACCTGAGCGAAGCGTGGCGCGCCGGCCTCGGTAACGGGCTCGGCTCGCTGAATTCGATTCGTGTCGCCGACATTGACGCCGACGGCGAGGACGAAATCCTGGTCGGCAACGCGCAGGGCTACCTGCACATGCTCGACTGGAACAGCTCGCTCAACGCGTGGGTGGAGGGCTTCCACAGCGTCGACCTCGGCGGCTCGGTGAAAGGGATGGACATCGCGCAGCTCGATGACGACGACGCGCTCGAGATTGCGATTGGATACAACTGGAACGGCGACGCCGGCAAGGTGCGCATCATCGACGGTAGCACCCTCAAGGCAGAGACCAACTGGTCCTCCGGTATCTCCTGGTCGCACACCGAGTGGACTGAGGGGTGGCCTTACGGGCTCGCGATGGGCGACCTTGACGGCGATGGGCAGGTGGAGCTGGCGATGGGCGCCGACCGCGGCTACCTGTGGGTCGTCGACACCGATACTCCCGAGATTTACGTCGGCCGCGACGTTACCTTCGACGAGGCGGAGTGGTATCTCGACCTCTCCGGCTCTTCGGCCTTCAACAAGAACACCGAGAACGTCTGGGGCGTCGCGATGGGGCAGTTCGACTCCGACGACGCGCTCGAGATTGCGGTCGGCTCGAAACAGGGCTGGGTCGGTATCTTCGACGGTGAAACCGAGGAGTTGCAGTGGAAGAAGGACATGGATGGCAACGACAACACTGACTCCCTAGTCTACGGGATGCTGGCGGCCGACCTCAACGGCAACGGCATCGATGAGCTTATTGTGGCGCAGCAATCGAAGCTCTCGGTCTTTATCGACGGCGACCGGGACGAGCAGGCCGACGAGCCCGGAATCAATTCCGGCTACGGGCTGGCGGCGGCCGACCTGTTCGGGTCGGACCACAACGAGCTGGTGGTGACTGACGGCAGCGGCAATGCCTACATCCTCGGGCTGAGCGGCACTTCGCTCACAACCTATCAGGAGTGGAATACGGGGCAGGTGATGAACACCGGTGCCGGCGTCGCGATTTCGTTGACGCACGACAAGCCCTGGATTGTGCATGGTGGCGACGCGGGAATCCTGGTGGCGTGGGAAGTCACCTCTTCCTCGAGCCACACGCTGGCGTGGGACTCGACCAGCGACAATAACGGCGGCAGCACACTCTACTCGCTCCCGGGCGGTAACACGTATGGCATCGGCGCCGGCAACATCGATTCCGACCCGGCGATAGAAATCCTGGTCGGCAGCGGCGCTCGCCGGGTGTACGCCTTCGACGGCGTCACCCACGCGGTCGACTGGATCAGCCCGGTACTGGACGAACTGCCAATGGGAATTCAGGTGGCTAACCTTGATGATGATTCTGATAACGAAATCGTGATTTCGACCGGCAATCCGGGCGAGGACCGGCTGGCCGACAGCGACGAGGGGGCCGACGGTCACCTCTACGTCTTCGACCGCAGCGGCAGCAGTTTCACGCAGGCGTTCAAGAGCGGCAATATCGACGCCGCACTCGGCGTCGCGGTCGCCGAGCTGGATGGCTCGAACTACCCCGAAATCGGCGTCGTGACCGGCTACACTCTGATTTACGCTGGCTCCAGCCCGCCACCCCCCGACCACTTCGGGAGGCTGATTGTTTTCGGCTTCGATGGCTCCAGCTATGACGAGGAAGGCGATAGCGGCGAACTGGACGACCCGGTGCGCGGTATCGCCGCGGGCGATGCCGATGACGATGGGGGGGCCGAGTTTGTAATCGGCACCCGCAGCGGTGAAGTGCTGGCATACCATCACAGCGGCTCCGACTACGTGCAGGATGGCTCGACCATCGACACCGGGCGGATCAACGCCTACGGGATTGCGATTGCCGACCTCGACGGCGACGACGCTACCGAGATTATCGTCGGAACCGGCAAGGAGAGCAGCGAGAAGAAGCCGCTCATCCAGGTCTACCGCGGGTCGAACCATGCTAAGGAGTGGGAGAAGGAAGTCGACACCAGTTCACTTTGGGGTGTCCTCGGGGCGGACTTCGACAACGACGGGGTGGTCGAGCTGATTTACGGCACCAGCGGCGGCGAGCTCTTCACCTACGACGGGGAGACCAAGGACTTTGAGGCCAAGACCAGCGCTCTTTCGGGGCAGACCGGCCACTACGGCAATATCCGCATGGCGAACCTCGACGGCGAAGGGGCCAACGAACTGGTGGTCGGGAGCACCGCCTACCTGTGGATATTCACCGCCGAAGGGCAGACCAATAACCCTGACCTCGCCATCGAGAGCGGTGACATTCTCGTTACGCCCGCGGAGCCGACCGAGGATGATGACCTGACAGTCAACATCACGTTGCACAACTACGGCGGCGCTGCCATCAGCGACTGGCGGGTCAAGATTTACGACGGCGACCCCGACAGCGGCGGTAGCAAGATTACCGAGTACAGCTGCCAGTCGGGCGAGCCCGACCAGCGCGACGGCTGCCGCACCATCCCGGCGGGCGGCGAGGCGATGTTCGAGTTGTTCTGGAGCAGCCAGCAGACGACACCCGGCTACCACGAGCTCTACGCTAAGGCGGAGGATATCCAGAGCCCGCGGCAGGAGACTCGCTTTTCCAATAACAAGGACTACACGACGGTCGAAATCGAGGAAATCCCCAACGACGCGCCGGTGGTCAGCGCCTTCCTCGACCTGACCACGGTGTGGGTCGAAGAACCGGTCCGCGTCGATGGCGGCGACTCGTACGACAACGAAACAACGGAGGGGCAGGTCGACCGCGACTACGGCAGCGCCGCGACAATGGAATACCGCTACTATGACGGCACCTGGTCGTCATGGATGTTCGACTACACGCGCGACCTGGAATTCACCGAGCCGGGCGTCAAGGAGGTACGGATACAAGTGCGCGACGAGCGCGGCAAGGAGTCGCAGCAGCTGGTGCTGACACTGACGGTCAAGAGCAACTCGGCGCCGGTCGCGATGCTCGCCGCCAACACCACCTCGGTCGCGCTGGGCGGCTACGTCACCTTCAACGCCTCCGCTTCGAATGACCCAGATGACCGCGCTGACCTTGAGTTCCGCTTCAACCTGGGCGACGGCGTCTATTCTGACTGGGTCGAGGAGGGCGAGACCGTGCGGCTCTATCACAACGCGCTGTTTGACAGTCAGGGCAACCTACTCGAGGGCACCGGCGAGCAACCGCTGCGCGACGACTCGGGCAACATCCGCGTCTTCGCGCTCTCGGCGGGGCGACTGATGGAATACCGCGACAGTCAGCTTACGGGCGACGGTTACAACTACTCCCTGCCCGCCAGCAGCGACCAGACCAACTACATGGCACAAGTGATGGTGCGCGAACTGCCGCGCGCCGCAGGCGACGAATCGATGCTGCAGAGCAGCTGGTCGTCGGCGGTGATGGTCACCGTGCTGCGCCCCGACAATGTGCTGCCGACAGCGGTCGCGCTGGTTGGCATCTTCTTCGAGGGGGTCGGCACCTGGTCCGACACGCAGATTTCGGCCAGCACAGGCGAAGGAATCAGCTTCTCGGCGGCCGATTCGGTCGACCCGGACGGCGACGATTCCGCGCTTGAATACGAATGGCGGGTCGTCGAGAGAGGCGGCGTCCTGCTTAACCTGCTAAACGACCGCAATTCGCGCAGCTTTACCAAATACTTCAGCACCGCCGGCACCTACGACGCGACACTGACCGTAACCGACGAACGGGGGGGCGAACACTCCACGACTGTGGAAATTGTGGTTAAGGCAGCCGCGACCACAAACGGCGGCGAGGAGGAAGGGCTCGACCTGATGAAGCTGCTGGGGCTGGTGCTGCTCGGTACCGTGCTTGTCGCTGGCGGCGCGATGGCCGTGGGACGGCTGCGCGGCGGCGGCGGTGGCGACGAGGAGTTCGACGATGTCTCGGGGCCACTCGAACTGGCGTGCCCTTCGTGCCAGAGCACGATTGCAGTCCACACGCCGCAGCGTCCAATCCAGGTCGGCTGCCCCATCTGCCAGTCGCAGTTCATCCTGCGCGAATAGATGCGCATCGGCAGCCTCGAGCTGGATGGACGCTGCCACGTGATGGGCATCCTCAACGTCACGCCTAACTCGTTCTACGACGGCGGACGCTACGGCGCCACGGAAGCGGCCATCGCACGCGGGCTCGAGATGGCCTCCCACGGAGCTGATATTATCGACGTCGGCGGCGAATCAACTCGCCCCGGCGCGCCAGCCGTCCCGGAAACGGAGGAACACGAACGGGTCGTACCGGTCATCACGGCGCTCGCCGCCGAACTGGAAATCCCAGTCTCTATTGACTCGCGCAAGCCAACAATCGCACGCGCCGCGGTCGCGGCGGGCGCCGCGCTCATCAACGACGTCGGTGGGCTGCGCGACCCCGGAATGGTCGCGGCGGTCGCCGAACTGGGCGTTCCCGCCGTAGTGATGCACATGCAGGGCACGCCGGAGACGATGCAGCGCGACCCCGACTACAACGATGTCGTCGGCGACGTGAAGGCTTGGCTGACGGAGCGCGTCGCCGCGGCAGGAGCGGCGGGCGTCGCGCGCGAGCAACTCATCGTCGATCCCGGCATCGGCTTTGGCAAAACGCTCAAGCACAACCTAGCGCTAATGGCACGGCTCACTGAATTCCGCGCCATCGCGGGCGGCGTGCTGCTCGGCGCGAGCCGCAAGTCGTGGCTCGAAGCGCTTTCGGGCGCCGCACCGGAGCAGCGGCTGCCGGGCTCGCTCGCCGCGGCAACCGTCGGCGCACTCGCCGGAGCCGACATCGTGCGAGTGCACGATGTCGCCGCGACCCGGCAGGCGATGGATGTCGCGGACGCGCTGCGCGAATTTAAATAGCGGTCGTCAGGGGAATTATCCCAGCTTATGCATCGCTCGCAGCGCGTCGCTGAACTCAACCAGCGCTTCCGGCACCTCGATGCCCTCAATCCCGGCGGCGAGCGAGAGCCCGGCGTCCTTCTTCGCTTTCCAAGTCGCCGAGTTGAACTCGACCAGCGCTGCCGTGAGCGCGCGCAGTCGGTCGCCTTGCGGGGATCTGGCAGCGAGCTCCACCAGCGGCGGCGCGGGGAACTCGCGCTGCTCGACCGCGCTGCGGCCGTAGAGCGTCTCCGACAGGAAGTGGCAGAAGAAGGGGCAAATGGGTGAGAGCATCACCAACAGGTCGTGGAGCGCGCGGTGCAGCGTCCATGTCGCCGACGCGTCGCCATCGTAGAGTCGCTGCTTGGCCATCTCGAGCCAGTGGCCCGGGAAGAGCCCGGTCCCAAAACGCTTCAGCGCCTGCGTGCCGCGGAAAATGTCGATGGCGCGATAGCCGCGCTCGACCGTGTCGAGCACCGCCGAAAACTCGGCCAGCAGCCAGCGGTCCTCGGGCGCCAGCTCGGGGCGCTGCGCCATGTCGGGGACGGAGAATTGCGACGCGAATCTGGCGACGTTGAAAATCTTCGTGAGCACGCTGAAGTATTTCGCCTCGATTTCCTCCGGGTTAATCTGGAAATCGTCACCCACCTGCGCGTCGCACGCCTTCCAGAGCCGGAAGCACTCGGAGCCAACTTTGTTGGCGCGCAGCGTCACCTGCTTGCCGCCCGGGCCGCGGATTTTCCACGAGCCGGTGCGACCGCCAGCGCCACACTCGAGCACCGACTCCGCGTCGATACCGTTGCCGAGCGACTTGGACATCTTGCGCCCCCACGGGTCCATTCCCAATCCATCAATCCAGACGTTGGCGAAGCCCGGCTTGTCGAGTAAGAGCGCGCTCTTGAGCAGCGTGTAGTAGAGCCAAGTGCGGACAATTTCCTTGCCCTGCGGGCGCAGCGTCGTTGGGAACGCGCGCTCGAAAAGGTCGTCGTCCCCAAGGTAGCCGCTGACGAACAGGTTCGAGTTCGACGAGTCCATCCAGGTGTCGAACACCTTCTCCTCGCCCTCCAATTCCCCCAGCTCACCCGCCAGCTCTTCATAGCTCCCCAGCTCTTTGCGGCTTTCGCGGTCCAGTACGGTCGAGCCAGCGGGCGGCGCTTCGCGCCACGGCTGGACGTAGCTGCCGGCGGGCGGCAGGACGACGCGGCTGCGGTCGGCGGAATACCAAACGGGGATTTCGGTGTGATACCAGCGGCGGCGCGAGACCGGCCAGTCGATGCTGATGCCCTTCATCCAGTCGAGCAGGAACTGCTTGTTGCGCGGCGGAACAAAAGTGATGTCGTCGGCCAACTCGCGCATCCGCCCCAGAATATGCGTCTGCCTCACATACCACTCCTTGAGCAGGATTATTTCAATCGGGTTCTTGCCGCGCTCGGAGACCGGGATTTCCTGCTCGCGCTCGGCGCTCGCAGCGATGCGCCCAGTAGCTTCGAGCATTTCGGTCGCGCACTTCCGCGCCTCCGTCACCGGCATCCCCGCGAGCGGCCCCCCGACGTCGGTCATGCAACCGTCAAGGTCAATGGCAGCGAACGGCTCTAGCCGCATATCGCGGAAGACCGCGACATCATTCTGGTCGCCGAAGGAACAGACCATCAGCACCCCGCTGCCAAACTCCATGTCGACGCTAGCGCGGCTGCGCACTTCCACCTCGGTGGCCCGGTCGCCCGCCGGCAGCGGCAGCCGTAGCTTCTGGCCGACAAGATGTGCGTAGCGCTCATCGTCGGGATGCACGATGACGACACCGCAGGCGCAAATCAGCTCGGGGCGCGTGGTGGCGATGATGACATCATCGCCACCGTCGACAGGGCTCCAGCGCACGTCGAGCAGCCGCGTGTTCCGCTGCAAACGCGTCACTTCCGCCTCGGCGATGGTCGTGCCTTCGACCGGGTCGTAGAGATTCGGCCGCAGCGCCTCGACGATTTCGCCGCGGCGGAACAGATCGACGAAGATGGACTGCGTCACCGCACGGTAGTTGGGGGAATCGGTCTGGTATTCGTTCTCGAAATCGCACGAGAGCCCGACGCGGCGCGCAATGTGCCGCATTTCGTTGGTGAAGGATTCGATGGTCTCGCGGCATAAATCAAGGAATTCGCCGCGCTCCCAGCTGCGCATCTTGCGGCCGTGCTTCTTCTCGACCGTGAACTCGACGTTGATACCGTTGCGGTCGACGCCCCACGGGAACTTGACTTCCTTGCCGAGCAGCCGCTGGCTGCGCGCGATCACGTCAATCATCGAGTAGTGCGCGACGGCGCCGATGTGCCACGTCCCCGATGGGTAGGGGGGCGGGGTGTCAATCACGAACATCTCGCGCCCTGAAGCGGGGTCGAAGCCGTAACGGCGCTCGTATGCGGCGGGGTCGCCGTAGTGCTCGCGCTGGATGCGCTGCTCAAGGTCGACCGACCACCGTTTCTCGGAAATCCGGAATTCCGGCATGGCGCGCTGCGGACCCTGCTGCCGGTTTAATGGCTTCCCCCAAGTGCTATTATTCCCGCGACACTCCCCTGCCAATGACCGCCGCCCGCGACCCGGTTATCGTCAGCATCGCCCGCACGCCGCAAGGCAAGTTCGGCGGCGCGCTGGCCGGGGTCAGCGCGCCCGACCTTGGGGGCATGGCCATCCGCGCCGCGGTCGCCCGGGCTGGCATCGCGCCGGAAGCGGTCGGCGAAGTGGTCATGGGCATCGTGCTCCCGGCGGGGCTGGGGCAGCACCCGGCACGGCAGGCGGCGCGCGGCGGCGGAATCCCCGACAGCGCCCCAGCGTACAATATCAACAAGATGTGCGGCTCGGGGATGAAGGCGCTGATGAACGCCGCCAACAGCATCCGCGCCGGCGAGCATGACGTCGTCGTCGCAGGCGGGATGGAGTCGATGTCACGCACGCCGTTCCTGATTGGGCGCCGCAAGTGGAAGCCCGATTCCGACAGCGAGCCGGTCGACCACCTGTTCCATGACGGGCTCTGTGACCCTTACCACGACATCGCAATGGGGTGCACCGGCGACCATGTTGCCGCGACGCACGGCGTCAGCCGCGCCGACAGTGACGCCTTCGCGCTCGAGTCGCACCGCCGCGCCGCGCACGCCACCGACGCCGGATGGTATGCGGACGAACTTGTCCCGGTCGCGACTCCGCAAGGTGACGTGACGTGCGACGAGGGCTTCCGGCCCGACGCGTCGGATACGGCGCTCGCCGCACTGAAGCCGGTCTTCGGCGACGACGGCGTCGTGACCGCCGGTAACGCTTCGCAGATTTCCGACGGCGGCGCGGCGCTGGTGGTGATGGCGCGCGAAGCTGCCGAGGCCGGGGGCATCGCGCCGCTGGCAACCATCACGGCACAGGCAGCGACCGGGCTGGCGCCGATGGAGGTGATGTGGGCGCCGGTCCCTGCGGTGCAGCAGCTCTGGGCACAGAACGATCGCGCGGAGGCGGATTACGACCTTTACGAGCACAACGAGGCGTTCGCGTCCGCGTCGGTGGCGGTGATGCGCGGGCTCGGCCTGCAGCACGCGAAGCTGAACCCGTGCGGCGGTGCCGTAGCGCTCGGCCACCCCATTGGTTGCTCCGGCGCACGCATCGTCATCACGCTCATCAGCGCGCTGCGCCGCACCGGCGGCCGGCGCGGCTTCGCGACCGCCTGCCTGGGTGGCGGGATGGCGACCGCGATTGAGGTGGAGGTGGAATGAATAAGGACTTCCGCTTGGAGTTGGGGGGTTTGTCTCCCATATTCATAATCCCGGCATTCCGGAAGAAATTGCGACTATTTTTGCCCTGAATCATCGTCCTGAACTTACACCAGCGCTTATATAGGGTCCGTTTTTCGACGCGAGCCGCGCCTGGCTGAACCAGACGTTCGGGGTAATCATCCCCACACCCCGCGAGCTAATTCCTGCTCGTCGGGAAACGACGTCACGGTTTGCCCGGGAGAGCGCGGTTCTACGCCTGTCCCTGCTACGGGAGGGCGCAAGCCAGCACATGTCGAAGAACAACAAACCCAGACGGGGCTCCCGCGCCTACAGCCCGCGCAAGCGTGCGCGTTCGGAAACGCCGCACGTCTCCAGCTGGCCGGCTGGCGGCAACGGCGAGCCGCAGCTGCAGGGATTCGCGGGCTACAAGGTCGGGATGACACACATCATGGCGGTCGACTACCGCCGCACTTCGACCACAGCGGGGCAGGAAGTGCGGATGCCAGTTACAGTGGTCGAGGTGCCGCCGATGTTCGCCGTCGGCGTGCGCGGCTACATTCAGGACACTTACGGGCTGCGGACCTTCAGCGAGGTCTGGGCCGAAGAGCTGGACGAGATGCTCGCGCGGCGGCTACCGCTGCCCGTGGGACAGGACCGCAAGGCGCGCTGGAAGCAGCTCGAGGAAGCGGACCTGGACGAAGTGCGGATACTGGTCCAGACGCAGCCGAAACTGATTACGGGCGTCCCGAAGAAGAAGCCCGAAGTAATGGAAGTCGCGGTTCGTGGCGGCGACCTGCCGGCACAGCTCGCCTTCGCCAAGGCGAAGCTCGGGCAGGAGGTCGTGATGGCCGACTTCGCCGAGGATGGCGAGATACTCGACGCGATTGCAATTACGACCGGTAAAGGCTTTCAGGGCCACATCAAGCGCTGGGGCGTCAAACTGCTGACGCACAAGAATTCCAAGCACCGCCGCATGATTGGTAACCTAGGGCCGTTTTCCCCCGGCTACGTCAAGCCGACCGTCCCGCAGGCGGGGCAGACCGGCTACCACCAGCGCACCGAGTTCAACAAGCGACTGCTGCGGATCGGCGACAATCCTGACGATATCAACCCCAAGGGGGGCTTCCTGCACTATGGGTTGGTGCGAGGACCGTATGCCCTGTTCCACGGCTCGCTCCCGGGACCGTCAAAACGACTGATACGCTTCCGCAAGGCGATTCGATTCCACGGCACCGCGGCCGACTCGAAGGTCGTCCCGGAAATCACGATGCTTTCGCAGGAATCTGCGCAGGGGGCCTGAAATGAAAGTCCCGGTTTACAGCATCAGTGGTAAGGCCGGGAAATCGAAGGCTGCGCTGCCGACCGTGTTTGACGGCCCGGTGCGCACCGACCTGATTCGCCGTGCGGTGCGAACCGCGCAGGCCAACCGCCGGCAGCCCTACGGGGCGATGATTGGCGCCGGTATGCGCCACTCGGCCGAGTGGCCCGGCAAGGGCCGCGGGATGGCGCGCACACCCAGAACCCCCGTCGGACGCGGAGCCGAGGCGCCCAACACCGTCGGCGGCCGTCGGGCGCATCCGCCCAAGCCGTCAAAGGAGTGGGGGCTGAAGATGAACGCGCGCGAACGCCGTGTTGCGTTCCGCTCGGCGCTCGCAGCCACCGCTGACGCGACCGTGGTCGCCGGACGCGGCCACCGGCTGCCAGAGAAGGCGACGACGCCTTTCGTCGTCAGTAAGGACATTGAAACTCTTGCCAGCAAGCACGAGGGCGAGTCGCTGACCAGCCGCGCGCAGAAGCTGCTGGAGGCGCTCGGGCTCGACGCCGAACTCGCGCGAGGCGCGGAGCGCAAGGTGCGCGCCGGCCGCGGCAAGCGGCGCGGCCGGCGCTACCGCCGCCCGAAGAGCGCGCTGGTCGTGCTCTCGGAGTTCAACGGCAGTGAGCGCGCGTTCCGCAACCTTGGCGGAGTCGAAGTAACGACGGCGGCGCAACTCAATACCGAGATGCTCGCGCCGGGCGGCGACCCAGGACGGCTGATGGTGATTTCGCAGCCCGCGCTCAAGGCGCTGGAGGCGCGACTATGAGTTCGCATCGCGTTATCCTAAGCCCCCGTTCGAAAGAGCGTGCGCTCTACATGCTCGATGACAACAAGCTCGAGTTCTACGTCTCTCGCACTTCGACCAAGCCCGACATCCGCGCTGCGGTGCAGGACCTGTTTCAGGTCGAGGCACTGAAAGTCAACACCCGCATCACGAAGGAAGGCAAGCTCGCCATCGTCACGCTGACGGCCGACCATTCGGCGGAAGATCTGAGCAACAGACTGGGGATTCTCTGATGGGCAAGCGCATCATGAACCGGCGGCGCGGGCGGGGTTTCCGCTATCGCGCGACCGATAACCGCTTCAAGGGCAAGGTGCGCCATCCACGCGCCAAGTCTTCCAGCGGCGTCGTCCAGAAGCTACTCCACGACCCGGGGCGCTCGGCTCCCGTGGCGCAAGTGCGCGATGGCGACGGCGACTACATCATGCTGGCGCACGACGGGATGCGCGTGGGGCAGTCGGTGGACGCCGGCCACGGCGCCGAAGTCGCGCGCGGCAATACGGTCTATATTGGCTCAATCCCCGAAGGGACGCGAGTCTACAACGTCGAGCTGCAGCCGGGTGACGGCGGACGGCTGGCACGCGCTGCAGGGCAGCGCGCGATTGTCGTCTCCCACGGCAAGCAGACTACCGTGCGGCTCCCGTCGCGCAAGCACAAAACGCTCGATAACATGTGCCGTGCCACGATTGGCGCGGTCGCCGGCTCGGGTCGCGGCGAGAAGCCGATTGGCAAGGCTGGCAAGAATTTTCACCGTAACCGCTCGCGCGCCCGCATCTGGCCCAGGGTCCGCGGCGTGGCGATGAACGCGGTTGACCACCCGCACGGCTCTGGCCGCAAGCAGACCATCGGCATCCCGTCGTCGGTCTCGCGCCACACGCCGCCCGGTCGCAAGGTCGGCCACATCGCGCCCAAGCGCACGGGGATGAAGCGCTAATGGCCCGCCAGCGCAAGTCGGCAACGCCAAAGGCCGCGCGGAGGCGCGAGCGTAAGAGGCGCGCAGGCGTACAGGTACGCCGCAAGAAGGAGTACACCTACCGCGGGCTGACCGTCACCGAGCTGAAGGCGCTCTCGCTCGAGGAATTCCTGGAGCTGATGCCGTCGCGCCAGCGCCGCTCGTTCACCCGCGGGCTGACGCGCGAGCAGGCGAAGATAATCCGGGACGCTGAGGCGGACCCTGATTCCGTAATCCGTACCCACCGCCGCGAAATGATTGTAATTCCCCAGTTCATCGGCCGCAAGTTTGCCATCTACGACGGGCATGAGTTCGTCGAGGTGGACGTGCAGCCGGAAATGGTAGGCCACTACTTCGGCGAGTTTGCGCAGACGCGCACACCGCCTACGCATACGGGACCCGGCGTTGGGGCGACCCGTTCATCCAAGTTCATGCCGCTCAAATGAAAGGCTATTCGTTCCCCTACGACCCCGAAATCCATGCCGCCGCGCGCGGCAAGGAGATGGCAATCTCCCCACGGCACGCGCGCGAAATCTGTCGCGCCATCCGCGGGATGGAGCTCGAGCGTGCACGTGGCTATCTCGGGCGCGTAATCGATATGCGCGAGCCGGTCCCGTTCACGCGGCACGCCGGCAAGGTGGGGCACCGCAAGGGCAAGGGCCGCGCCGCAGGGCGCTACCCGCGCAAGGCGGCCGCCGCCATCCTGAAAGTTATCGAGTCGGCGCAGAGCAACGGCGAAACGATGCACCTTGACATTGACGAATGGCGCATCGTGCATGTTGCCACGTCACGTGGGGTCGCCTTCGAGGCACGTTTCCCGCGAGCGCGCGGCCGCGCCACACCCAAGATGCGCGAAACCGCCAACGTCGAAGTGGTGCTGGAGGGCATCGAATGACGACTATCGCACGCGAGATGGTCGAGGAGCGCGTGCGGCGCATGCTGGTCCACGACTTCGTCCGCAAGGAGGTGGCGCGCGCCGGTTTCGGCGGGCTCTCCATCCAGCGCACCCCGCTAGGAACGCACGTCCGCATTCAGGCCGAGCGCCCCGGCATCGTCATTGGCCGCAAGGGGGTCGACATTAACCGGCTGACTGAGGAGCTGGAGCGCACTTTCGGCTACGAGAACCTGCAAGTCGAGGCGGCCGAGGTGGAGACCTGGGCACTGAATCCGGACGTGATGGCGTCGAAGGTCGCTAACACGCTCGAGCGCGGCTGGAACTACCGCCGTGCGGGTAACTCGATGCTCCAGCGCATCATGGGCGCCGGCGCACGCGGCTGCCAGATTACGATTGCCGGCAAGCTGACCGGGCTGCGCCACCGCACCGAGAAGTTTATCGAAGGCCACATCAAACACTGCGGCGAGCCCGCGCTGGAGCTGATGAAGGTCGGTTACGCGCAGGCGAAGCTGAAGCCAGGAACCATCGGCGTCAAGGTCGTCATCATGCCGCCTGACGCGAAACTGCCGGCCGAAATCACCGTCGAGCCGGTCGCCGTGCCAGAGCCGCCCGCGGAAGCTGTTGAGGGTGAGGAAGCCCCGGAAGCGGCGGACTCCGAAGCAGACGCAAAGGCCGCCCCCGATGGCGAGGCGCAGCCGGAAGCTGAAGCGGCGCCGGCCGAAACCGCACCCAAGGCAGCTCCCAAAGAGCCGCCCGCGAAGGAAACTAAGGAGGATTCAAAGTGAGCCGCAAGGCCGCTGCGCTGCGCGAGCTGGCGCCCGAAGAGCGCGTTGCGCGACTGGGCGAGCTGCGTAGCGAGCTGATGCACGAGCGCGGCGTCGCGTCGATGGGCGGACAGCCCGCTTCGCCTGGGCGCATGCGCTCGCTGCGCAAGCAGGTGGCGCGACTGCAGACCGTGATGCGCGAACTGGGGGAACGCTATGGCTAACATCTGTTCCACCTGCGCACTGCCGGTCGAAATCTGCGTCTGCGAGGATATCGCGCGCGAGCAGCAGGAAATACGCGTGCGGATTGAGAAGCGACGCTATGGCAAGCTGATGACTGTACTCGAGGGGCTCGGCAGCGATATTGACATTCCCGACCTGCTCAAGACTTTGAAGACCAAGTGTGCCACTGGCGGCACCTACAAGGATGGTGCCATCGAGCTGCAGGGCAACCACACGCGCAACGTGAAGGTAATTCTGGGCGACATGGGCTTCCCGGTGGGTGACGCATGAAGATGGCGCAGCGCGAATTCATCGGCCGGTGTGTCACCGTCGCGGAGCACAGCGACCCGTCACTACGGGGCCTGGCGGGGACGGTCGTCGACGAGACGCGCGAAACGCTACTGCTCAAGTCCGACGGGGGGCGCAAGCGCGTCGCCAAGCGCGGCGGCAGCTTCGACTTCGACGGCGAGACCGTCGTGGGCGACCGGATTGCGTTCCGGCCACAGGACCGCACCCGGAGGTGCGCATGAGCAAGCCGCGCGACATCGGTGTTGACGTGCAGCCGCCCGCGCACGAGTGGGACGGCGACCTGAATGACCCGTTCTACGGCACGCTCCCCGTGCGGGGACAGCTGTTGCAGGGCGTCGTCGTACGCTCGCGAGCACAGCGCACCGTGGTGGTCAGGATTGAGCGCCTGAAATACGATTCAAAATACGAGCGCTACCAACGCCGTTCGTCGCGCATCCAAGCTCACAGCCCGGCCAGCGTCGGCGCGCAGGAGGGCGACGCGGTAACTCTCATGGAGTGCCGCCCGCTCTCGAAGACTAAGTCATTCGTGATTATCGAACGGAGGGACGCATGAGGGCGGTCGCCGGTCGGCAGATGCGTGGGCTTCCGCAGGGAGCGCGTATCGACTGCGTCGACAACAGCGGCGCCAAGGTGGTCGAAATCGTGACGGTCCTGAATTACAAAGGCGTCCACCGCCGCTCGCCGTCGGCAGGCGTCGGCGACATGGTCATCGCGTCGGTCAAGAAAGGGACCCCGGAAATGCGGCGCCAGCTAGTGCGCGCAGTTATCGTCCGCTGCCGGCGGCCGTTCCGTCGCCCCGATGGGACAATGGTAAAATTCGAGGATAATGCAGTCGTGCTGACCAACGAAATGGGCGAGACGCGCGGCTCCGGAATCAAGGGGCCCGTCGCCCGCGAAGCGGCCGAGAGGTGGCCGCGCATTGCCGCAACGGCATCTACTATCATATGAGCTCAAAACAACCCCGCAAACAACGACGCGCCCGGCGTAACGCACCGCTCCACCGACGGCACCGCGAGATGGCGGCGCCGCTCGATCGCGGACTCCGCAAGCGGCAGGAAGAGCGCGGCTACATCTATCCCCGCTCAATCCCGGTCCGCACCGGTGACCGTGTGCTGATTGTGCGCGGTGAAGGGCGCGGCACCGAGGGGCACCGCATCTCACAAATCGACCGCCGCGCACGCAAGGTCTACGTCGACGGATTCACCTACCACAAGTCGGACGGCACCGAGCTGCAGCGACCGATTGACCCGTCTAACCTAGTGGTCATCAACCCCGACTGGTCCGACGTGCGCCGCCGGCGCATCCTGGACCGCGTCAACGAAGGGGTCGAGTGGACCGAAGAGACCGTCGCCGCGCTGGAAGCGGCCGAGGACGATTACGAAACCGAGGCAACAGGAGTCGACCCGCGCGCGGTGGAAGCCGACGAAGCGGATGCCGACGCTGACGAAGCGGAGGCTGGCGACGAGGGAGGAGCGCAGGACTGGAGCGCACTCACCGTCCCCGAGCTGAAGGCAGCGCTCAAGGAGCGCGACCTGCCCGTGTCGGGCAAGAAAGCGGATTTAGTGGCGCGGCTGGAGGAATCCACATGAGCGATCACTTGAAGCGCATCACCGCACCGCGTTCGTGGAACGTCGGCCGCAAGTCACACTTCTGGGCCACCAAACCAGCGCCAGGACCCCACTCGCTCGAGGGCAGCGTCCCGTTGGTGATGGTTCTGCGCGACTACCTGCACGTCTGCGACAATGCGCGTGAGGCGCGTCGGGTGCTCGCTGACGGCAGGGTGATGGTCGACCAGCGCGTCGTGCGCGACCCGAAGCGCAGCGTGGGGCTGATGGACGTCGTCTCACTGCCCGCGGCCAAGGCCGATTACCGTTGCCTGCTCGACCACCACGGCCGACTGCATTTCTCCGAAATCAAAGCGACCGAGGCGAAGTGGAAGCTGCTGCGCGTCGAGGGCAAGAAGACGGTGCGCGGCGGAAAGACGCAACTCAACCTGCACGACGGGAGCAACCTGCTCTACGAGGGCGCGGTTGCGACTGGCGACGTGTTGCAAGTGGCGTTGCCGGGCCGCAAAATCAAGAAGGTTCTCAAGTTCGACAAGGGAGCCCCCGCGCTCGTTACGGGTGGGGCTCACGTCGGGACGATTGCGCCACTTAAAGAGGCGCTGGTGACGCGCAGCCCGCGGCCCAATATCGTCTATTTCACCGAGTTCGAGACGCTTAAGCAATACGCATTCGTCGTCGGCGCCAAGAAGGCGCTCGTCACCGAGGTTTCGGCATGAACGCGATGCGCGAACTACGGATTGCCAAAGTGGTGCTGAACATCGGCGTCGGCGAGGCGGGCGACCGGCTCTCCAAAGCCGAAACCGTGCTGGGCAAGCTGACCGGCTGCCAGCCGGTGCGCACACTTTCACGCACGCAGAACCGCGATCTGGGGCTGCGCAAGGGGATGCCCATCGGTTGCAAGGTGACGCTGCGCGGCGAGAACGCGCACCGCGTCCTGAAGAACGCGCTCTGGGTGCGCGAGAACCGGCTGCCAGCCTACTGCTTCTCCGCCGCGGGCGGACTCAACTTCGGCATTCCCGACTACACCGGCTTCGCCGACGAGAAATACGATCCTGACATTGGCATCTTCGGGCTGGATGTGGCTGTCGCGTTCGAGCGGCCCGGCTTCCGCATCTCGCGGCGCAAGGTGGCGCGGCGCAAGGTAGGGCCGCGCCACCGGCTGACCCGCGAGGAATGCCAGGAATTCATGCAGCAGAACTTCAAGCTGGAGGTTGTCACATGAAGACCAAGGAGCGCACCGTGTTCCGCGGGCGTATCGTCGGCTGCCGCCGCTGCGGACGCAAGCGCGGCATCGTGAGGCGCTACAAGCTGCATCTATGCCGGCAGTGCTTCCGCGACAAGGCGACCATACTGGGGTTCAAGAAATACTCATGAGACACGACCTGTTATCCGATGCGCTGGTGACCATCAAGAACGCCGACCGCGTCGGCAAGTCCGACGCACGCGTTCCCGCGTCACGCCTAGTTGGCGAAATCCTGCGGCTGCTACAAGAGAAGGGCTACATTACCGGCTTCGAGCGACAGGAGAACGGCCGCGGCGGCGAATTCAAGGTGCAACTCAACGGCCGCATCAACAGTTGCGGGGCGATTCGCCCGCGGTTCTCGGTCAAGGTACGCGAGATGGACCGCCACGAGGAACGCTACCTACCGGCCAAGGACTTCGGCATCCTGATTCTAACGACGCCGCAGGGCATCATCAACAACGACCAGGCCAAGGCTGGCCACACTGGAGGGAGGCTGCTCGCGTATGCTTATTGAGGAACTGACGCACACGGTCCCGCTACCAGAGGGCGTCAGCGCCAGCTACGACGGCGCGACCTTCGCGGTCGAGGGGCCACGCGGCAAGCTGGAGCGCGACTTCAGCCATCCGCAACTCGGCATCCAGCCAGACGACGACGCAGTGGTCGTTTCCGGAAAGAAGCTGCGCAAGCGGCAGAAGGCGCTGCTCGGGACATGGCGCGCGCACTTGTCCAACATGGTCAACGGCGTCGCGTTCGGCTTCCGCTACCAGATGAAAGTGGTCTTCGCGCACTTCCCGATGAAGGTTTCCGCCAAGGGCAACACCGTCGTAATCGACAACTTCCTAGGCGAGAAGGCGAGCCGTCACGCTGCGATTGTCGGTGACACAAAGGTAATCGCCAAAGGCGACTCGGTTACCATCGAGGGCAACGACCGCGAGGCGGTCGGCCAGACCGCGGCCAACCTTGAGCGCGCAACCGTCGTCAAAGGACGCGACATTCGTGTCTTCCAGGACGGCATCTATCTCGTCTCGAAAGGAGTGATGCATGACGCATAAGCCGAAGGCAAAGCCGAAGCTCGACGCGGACGCCCGCAAGGCGCTCGCGAAGCGCAATGCTGCCAGCCGCAAGCGGCCCGCCTTCAAGCGGCAGAACTGGTTCCGCTACAAGCGGCTCGGCACCGCTTGGCGCAAGCCGCGCGGGATGCACAGCAAGATGCGCGCCCACCGCAAGTATCGCCCACCGGTGGTCTCGACCGGCTACCGCGGCCCCGCCGCCGCGCGCGGGCTGCACCCGTCCGGCTTCGCCGAGGTGCTGGTGCACCGGCCCGAGGAACTCGAATCGCTCGACGGCAATCTGGAAGCGGCGCGGGTTGCCGCTACCGTCGGCGACCGCAAGCGCGAAGCCATCGAAGCGCGCGCCGCTGAACTGGATATCCGTGTGCTCAACAGCCGCGGCTACGATGACGAAGAATCTGGGGATGATGACACAGAAGAGGAGGAAGAGGAATGAATCTAGCCTACCAGCGCCGCGTCGCCGCCCGACTGCTCAAGTGCGGGCTCGACCGGGTCTGGATTGACGACCGCACCGAAATCCAGGAGCGCATCGGTGAAGCAGTCACCCGCGACGATGTGCGCCACATGATTGTCCAGAAGTTCATCCGCAAGCACCAGAAGAAGGGCATCTCCCGCGGTCGCGCACGCCACCGCGACGCGCAGCGTGCCAAGGGGCGGCAGCGCGGCCACGGCTCGCGCCGTGGCCACGGCAAGGCGCGCACGCCAAAGAAGGAGGCGTGGATGACGCGCATCCGTGCGCTGCGCGACGAACTGCGTGGCTTGCGGGTAGCGGGCACGCTCACCGCATCGCAATATCGCCACTACTACCGCCGCGCCAAGGGCGGGATGTACAACTCGCGGGCGCACCTGCGCTCGCACATGCAGACCGACGGTGTCGAGGTGAAACCGTGAGGCAATTCCGCCGGCGCCGCGAAGGCGCGACCGATTACCGCAAGCGGCTGGCGCTGCTCAAGTCGGGAGAGGCGCGCGCAGTTGTGCGCGTCACCAACCGGCAGGTGCTCATCCAACTAATCCGCTTCGCGAAACAGGGCGATGAGGTTGTCACCGCGGTCAGCTCGCAGCAACTGGGTGCGCTGGGCTGGAAAGGCTCCGGCACCAGCATCCCTGCTGCCTACCTGTCAGGGCTGCTCGCAGCGCGCAACGCGCAATCTGCGGGCGAGACGCGAGCGGTGCTCGACATCGGTCGCGTCACCCCCACCCAGGGTGGTCGCGTCTTCGCGGTGCTCAAGGGGCTAGTCGATGGCGGACTCGAAGTCCCACACTCAGATACCCTTTACCCGGGTGAAGAACGCATCCGCGGCGAACACATTTCCAAGGCGACAGCCAAACAGGTCGAGAAGGTCTCTGCCGCTATCAAGGAGGCGAAGGCGTGAGCCCGCCACCGGTGCGCAGGACCAGCACCAGCCCGCCACCGCGTGGCGGCCCTCGGGCTGGCGGCCCGCCTCGCGGTGGACCCCAGCGCGGCGGCCCCCCTCGTCGGGGCGGACCGCCACGTGACCGCGGACCGCGGTTGACGCCGGCACAGCAGCGCCGCAAGGCGGCTTCCGAACGCGCCGACACGTGGAAGCCGAAGACTGAGCTGGGGCGCAAGGTCATAGCCGGCGAGATTACTACGATTCACGAGGCGCTGACGACGGGCCTGCCACTGCGCGAGCCCGAAATCGTCGATATCCTGCTGCCCGACCTGAAGGAGGAAGTTATCGACATTCACATGGTCCAGCGCATGTCCGATTCGGGGCGCAGGGTGCGCTTCGCCGTTACGACCATGGTCGGCAACGGTGACGGCTGCGTCGGGCTGGGTCGTGTCTCGGGTAAGCTGGTGCGGCCGACCATCCAGAAATCCATGGACCGCGCCAAGCAGAACCTGATTGAAATCCGGCGCGGCAGCGGTTCCTGGGAGTGCTCGACCGTGGTGCCGAACTCGCTGCCGTTTACCGTCGCAGGACGCACTGGCTCGACGCGCGTGACGCTCAAGCCGGCGCCGCCCGGCGTGGGGTTAGTGACTAACGACGTCGGGCGCATCATGCTCCGCATGGCGGGTGTCCAGGACATCTGGTCGTTCAGCAAAGGGCAGACGCAGACCATCTACAATTACGCCAGCGCGATGTTCAAGGCACTCGAGAAGACCGCCAGCACGAAGCTGCTGCCGGGCCAGGAAGAGGCGCACAACATGCTACTGGGGGCGGCGCCCGCATGACCTGGGCCGTCGTCCGCGTGCGCGGGCCGATTAACGTCAAGCCCAAGGCGCGCGAAACAATGCGGCTGCTGCGGCTGAACCGGGTCAACCACTGCGTGATGGTCCCTGAAGACGCCACCCATCTCGGGATGCTGCAGCAAGTGAAGGATTACGTCACCTGGGGCGAAGCCGATGCCGAGACCGCCGAGCTGCTGCTGAGCGACGCCGGAATGCTGGGCGGGCGCAAGCCGCTCGGCAAGGCGGCGCTCAAGGAAGGCGGCTTCACAACGGTGAAAGCGTTCGCGAAGAAGGTGGCTGCCGGCAAGGCGCGGCTGCGCGACGTTCCGGGCCTGAAACCGGTGCTGCGGCTCCATCCGCCCCGCAAAGGGGGGTGGGAAGGCATCAAGCGCTCTTTCACCGAAGGCGGCGCGCTGGGCTACCGCGGCGACGCCATCAACGCCCTGTTGAGGAGGATGACTCGTGGCGATGCGTAAGTCCATGCGACGCGGACGCACCCGCGGACGCGGCCACAAGAAAGGGCGTGGCGCCGGCCTGCGTGGTGGGCGCGGCAACGCTGGCTCGCACAAGACCAAGCGGGTGATGTACGAACGCGTCGGACGCGTCTGGGGCCGTTCCGGCTTCACACGGCCGCCGGCGGTCGTCGCCGCCAGCGCAGTACTGAACCTGAAACTGCTCGAAGAATCGCTCGACCGCTGGGTCACCGACGGCAGCGCGACGCAGAAAGGGAAACAGATCTCCGTCAACTTGGGGCCACTGGGCTTCGACAAACTGCTCTCGACCGGCGACCTGAGCCGCCCCTGCACGATTACCGTAAGCGCTGCCTCCGCCCGCGCCATCCATAAGGTGGAAGCTGCTGGCGGAGAGGTGCAGCTTGGCTGATTCGATACCGCGCGAGCCGTCGAGGGCCTTCGGCCCCTGTATCGCGGTAATCCTGTTCTACTTACTCTGGTTCCGCTGGAAGGACCCCAGCACCGAGGCGGCGCTGCTGATGGGAGGCGGCATGGTCATCCTGACCTGGCTCACCTACATGGCCTCCTCGTATTCTGGCGAAGGATCAAAGCTGCACGGACTGGCGCCGATTATCGAGCGCATGCCGAGCATCACCAAGCCGGACGGCCACGTCCATTTCCGGACCAAGATGACCTGGACGCTTGGCATCCTGATTCTCTACTTCGCGCTGACCAACGTCACGATGTACGGCCTCGGCAGCGACACCGTCGACCTGTTCGTCCAGTACCGCGCCATCCTTGCCGGGGCATCGGGGAGCCTGATGCATCTCGGTATCGGGCCGATCGTGACCGGCTCGATTATCATGCAGCTTTTCACCGGCGCCAAGATTATCAACCTCAACCTGCAGGACGCCAAGGACAAGGCGATCTACCAGGGCACCCAGAAGGTGCTGGTAGTGGTGATGATTTTCGTCGAATCCATCCCGCAGGTCTTCGGCTTCCTCGAACCCAGCGCAACCGTCGTCGGCGAGCTCGGGCTGACGTGGGCCCGCATGGCAATTATCACCCAACTGATTATCGGCTCGTACCTTGTGTTCCTGATGGACGAGGTTGTCTCCAAATGGGGCATCGGCAGCGGCATTTCCCTCTTCATCGCCGCTGGTGTCAGCCAGGCGCTCTTCACCGGCACCCTCAACTGGGAGCCAGCGCCCGGGACGACCGACCCCAACTCGCCGCCGACCGGGACCATCCCGATGGTTATTTGGTACATCATGAACTCCTCATCGCGCGAGCTGATGCAGGGGGGCTACGAGGCGATGCTGTTGGCACCGCCCAATCCGGTCGTCGCGCTGGTCGGGACACTCGTCGTGTTCTTCGTCGTGGTGTATGTCGAGTCGTCGCGCATCGAACTGCCGCTGGCACACGGACGCGTCCGCGGCGCGCGCGGACGCTACCCCATCCGGCTGATTTACGCCAGCAACATCCCAGTCATCCTGATGGCGGCGCTGCTCGCCAACGTCAACATGTTCGCGATGCTATTCTGGTCGCACCCGACGATGTCCAAATGGCCGATTATCGGGCATAACTGGATGATTGGCGCTTTCGACGTCAGCCAAGGCAACCCGGTCCCGACCATGGGTGCTGCCTACTACCTCAACCGTATCAACGGCATGCAGGACTGGTTCCTGCCGCTGGCGAGCCCCAAGTACGAGAGCTACATGATTATTGGTGGCGTGAGCCACGAGCCATACCAGCTGGTGTTGCATATTATCGTCTACATGGGCGTTATGATTCTGGGCTCAATGATGTTCGCCAAGTTCTGGATTGAAACTACTAACATGGGGCCACAAGCGGTCGCCAAACAAATTCAGGGCTCGGGGATGCAGATTCCTGGCTTCCGGCGCGACCCGCGCATCGTCGAGAAGGTGCTTGAGCGGTACATCCCGACGGTGACCGTCTTCAGTGGCGCAATAGTGGGACTGCTCGCTGCGGGGGCAGACATGGTCGGCACCACCGGGCAATCGTCCGGAACAGGGGTATTGCTGACTGTTGGCATCATGATACGCATGTACGAACAAATCGGCAAGGAGCAGATGATGGAAATGCATCCGGTCCTGCGACAGTTTTTCGGCGAGGAGTGATGGCGCGCGTCATCGGCGGCTCGACCATCGGTGAGGGCTGCTTTCTGGACCGCGACGTCGTCATCGGCTACCCGCCAGGCGACGAACTGCCTCTGCTCGACAGCGACCGTGAAGCGGAAATCGCGGGCGCGGCCGTCGGCGACAACTGCACGCTACGAGCCGGGACGCTCTACTCCCGCGCGCGGCTCGGCAGCAGCGTGCGTAGCGGCCACGGCTGGCTGGTGCGCGAAGACTCGACCGTCGGCAACGGTTGCCTGATTGGGACCGGCGTCACCATCGACAACGACTGCCGTGTCGGCGACCACTGCAGCTTGCAGACCGGCGTCTACATCCCCACCGGCTCGCGCATCGGTGACCGCTGCTTCCTTGGCCCCAACGCGACGCTTACCAACGACCGCACCCCGCTGCGGACCGACTACCGGCTCGAGGGCGTTACGCTGGGCGACGACGTCACCGTCGGCGCCAATGCGACGCTGATGCCAGGTATCAGCGTCGGCGAAGGTGCGTTCATCGCCGGCGGCGCGGTCGTTACGCGCGACGTGCCCGTCTGGAAGATGGCGGTCGGCGTCCCGGCGCGGATTGTGGATTTGCCGGAAAACCTGAAGAAGCCCAACAGGCTCGGTAAGTGATGGGCGTCATCGTCGTTACCGGTGTGCCAGGGGTGGGCAAGTCCACTGTCATGGCCGGCGCCGACGAAGCGGGCTACGGTAGTGTCAACTTTGGTGACATGATGTTCGAGGTCGCGCAGGCCGAGGGTGCTGCCGACCGCGACCAGATGCGCAAGCTACCGATAGGTGAGCAGCAACGACTGCAACGCCTGGCGGGCGAGCGAATTGCCGCGATGGGTGACGTTGTTGTCGACACACACGCTTCCATCCGCACCGCGCAGGGATTCATGCCGGGCCTGCCCGAGTGGACCCTGCGCGCGATGGTACCCACCATTATCGTGCTGGTCGAAGCGACACCGACCGAGATTGCCGGCCGCCGCGCCAAGGATGCAACCCGGCTGCGCGACGCTGACAACGTCGCGCTGCATCAGGAAGTTAACCGCGCCTTCGCCGCAGCCGGTGCGGTGATGGTCGGCGCGACCGTCGCCATCATCGAGAACCACGATGGTGGGGTTGACGCGGCGGTTGCGCAGTTCCGGGAGCTACTCGCGTGAGCGAGACGGAGCAGCAGCCCCCGGCAATGGGCGGCATGTTCCTGACCATGTTCCTGATGCTCTACATCATCATCAACCCCGGGCTGCGGGTGACGATGGGCGAGGTGGCCGAGACGCTGCTCGAGCCGCGCATCGGCTTCGACGGCGCGTACCCGGCGGTCACGATCCTGCTGGCGGGGATGGTGATGATTGGCGGCACCACCGTCATTCGCCACTTGCTGGTCGACTGGCAACAGATGGCTGAGGTGCAACTCAAGATGCAGGCGTACAACAAGGCGCTGAGCGCCGCGCGGAAGGAGGGGCAGCAAGCGCGGGTGCAGAAGCTGATGAAAATGCAACCGGAAGTGCTGATGCTTCAGTCGGGGATGATGTCCAACCAAATGCGCCCAATGGTTTTCACGATGCTGATTGCGATTCCCGTCATCATGTGGCTCTACGAGTTCACGGCGGGACTGCCGGTGCAGGCGCTCTCGCTACCATGGGAACCTCATTGGGAATTGCAGGAGCGGCTCTGGATCCTGCCGCACTGGATCGTGATCTACTCCGTAATGGCGCTGCCGTTCGGGCAAATCCTGCTGCGTGGGCTGAAGCTGGCGAGCGCGCTGCCGCAACTGCGCTTCGGGCAGCTGGAAGCCGAGCATGAATAGCGAAGACGCAACTCCTTCAATTTAAATATTGGTCGTCGAGAACTAGCGCAATAGGGAAGTCTACTTTCTGCGGAGGATTGCAATCAATCCAATCGAAATTAAAGCAGAAATCATAGATACTGAAGGTAGCGGTGATTCGTCTTCGCTATCCCCACACAGACATCCATCATCAACGCCATCATCATCAGCCGGGCCGACCATCTGACCAATGCTTCCATCAGGACAGGTGCACTGCCCTGCAAGCAGTTCTTCGTCTTCGGCACTAGGTTCAGAGTTCTCATCAACTTCAGAGTAAACACCATCAACACAGGTGCCAGTTCCAACCGCGAAATCCAGGTCCGTGGATACCAGAACTGCCGCACTATCTTCGTCTGAATGGAGAGCGCCGCTTTCATAGAGATTGGCATTGATGTGATAGCATCCTCTCTGTAGTGAAATGGGATTCTCGCTTTGGTTATGGTATCCATCGTTGTCTTCATCGTAGCCACCTTCCCAATCGATATCCCACCACCAATCAAGGCCTCCCCACTCATCATCAGCAACCCGTTTGACGATGATTACGGCGGTGTAATTCACATCCATTTGAAGGTTGTCGACCTCAACCGAGTATTTGTACGTCCATTCCCACTCAGGGTGCTCAGGGATATCGAGCCTCGTAACGCTCACTGTGATGGTCCCGTTGTCATTGGATGATGTATTATTTGATTCATGTTCATCAACGTTTGAATCATCATCACACGTTTCGTCCCCGGTTCCATAGCAGGGACAGCCATTGTCCATCTCGCCCTCAGGTTTTGCGCGATCAACGAGAAATGGATTCTCCTGTTCCCAGAGTTCGCATTCTGTGGGCTCTTCGGTAACGTGGAAGATCATGTTGCCCGACAGATAGTCTCCTACCTCATTGAAGCAGCGCCATGTATTGTTGTTATCGAAACCGTCCTCAAATTCTGAGACACCCGGATTTTGGAACGCAACGCAATCTGTCGGGCGCAGATAGTAGGCGCCTCGATGCGTGTTCTGGTGGACGGTGGTGTTCTGGCACTCGAACGTGGTGCAGCCCTCCGCTACCCACAAGAAATTGAGATTCACGTCATTCAGGGTCAATTCAGCAAGATCACCGGGCTGAATGACAACACCTTCGGAATACAATATCCATTCCCAGAAGTGAGGGTGCTCCCAACTTACGCCACTGTCCGAGGGCAATGAGAAATTGGCAGACAGCATACAGTTCTCCACACTGTCATCGTCATCCATATCCGCACAGGTGTAGGATGCCAGGTCCGTTCCATCACTCGCATCTACGGTGAAGGTGACGTTGACGTCTTCAGCACTCGCAGGGGACGGCAGGAAAAAGGCCAAAAACAGGATTGCGGCCAGCGTGCCCAGTATTGTCGTGGTGTTCATGATTGGTAACTCCTCTGGTAATCTGGGGTGGAGGGAGAGGTTAAAACAATTCTGCACGCGGTTTTAGTCTGTAACTAGGGGGCGCGATTATATCAATTGGAGATGGAGAGCGAAAGCCGCTCCACCCACAGGATTTCGCCATCGAAATTCTGCTCGTCGAACCGCTCGCGTTCCCAGCCCTCCGGCAGCTCGTCCATCAAGCTCGAGAGCAGCAGCCACACCCCACCACCCGGCCTCAGGTGGCGCGGCGCCCCAGTGAGCAGTCGCTGGGTGAACTCGGTGCCGGTCGGGCCGCCTTCGACCGCCAGCGCCAACCAGCGGTCGTCGTATTCGCCGCCCGGCGGCAGGTAGGGGGGGTTGCAAACAATGGCATCGAAGCGGTGGTCGCCGACCGGCTCGAACAGGTCGCCTTGCAAGAACTCGATGTGGAGCCCTGCCACCCGAGCGTTCCGCCGCGCCAGCGCGATGGCGTGCGGGTTCAGGTCGGTCGCGGTGACTGCTCCCCCGAGCGCGGCGAGCGTGAGCGCGACGATGCCGCTGCCGGTGCCCAGCTCTAGGACAGCGCCGCGCAGCTCGGGGAAGCGCGTCGCCGCGCGCTCGAGTGTGGCGCAGAGCAGCCAGCTGTCTTCGGCCGGCTCGTAGACGCGGCCGTCCTTGCGAAGGTTCACGACGCGGCAGCGGTATAGTTATATAACCAATTGTGCAAGGCTATAGTAATGGCCTGGAAGAAGGAGAACAAGCCGGCGCAGTTCCTGCTCTCGATTACCGCAGCGCACGGCGACGACTGGGCAGCACTCAAGACTTCGGCCGCCGAACAGGGGCGGCCGGTCAGCGAGCTGGTGCGTGAAGCGATTTCCGACAAGGTCAGCGCGGACGAGCCGCGCCGCGCGCTGGTGCTGAGCCCGCACACCGATGACGCCGAACTGGGGTGTGGCGGGACCATCGCCAAGCTGGTCGAGCGCGGCTGGTCGGTGCACGTCATCTACTTCAGCGCGGTCGCTGAGCGATATCCCGACCTGGCCGACGAAGCTGCGGCGTCGGGAAAAATCCTGGGCGTCACGCATGAAATCCTTGATTTCTACACCCGCCAGTTCCCGCGCGACCGGCAGGAAATACTGCAGGCACTCTGCGACCATTCGCGCCTGCGCAGCTACGAACTCGTGTTTACGCCGGCGACGACTGACATCCACCAAGACCATGGCGTCGTGACCGCCGAGGCGCTACGCGCCTTCCGGAATTGCACGCTGCTCGGCTACGAGCTGCCATGGAATAATCTCGAAATCGAGCTCAACTGCTTCATCTCGCTCGAGGAGCGGCACGTGCGCAAGAAGCTCAAGGCGCTCGACTGCTACGACAGCCAAAAACACAACCCCTACTTCGACCCCAAGTTCTTCCGTTCCGTAGTCCGCATGCGCGGAGTCCAGCTCGCGGTACCGTATGCCGAAGGCTTCGAGACGCTGAAGGTGCGGCTGGACGGCATGCTGTGAGCCGGGTCGCGATGCTACTGGGGCACGACCTGCTCGAGCCGACCGTCGACACCCGCGTCTGGCGTGAGGCACTCTCGCTCATTGGCGCCGGCTACGAAGTGACTGTTTTCTGCTGGGCGCGGCGCGACGATTCGCTGCCGGCCGAGGAAATCCGTGACGGCGTCCGCGTGCGCCGCATCTTCGCGTCGCTCGACAGCTGGCTGCCGGGACGCATGTTGGCGTTCCGCAGTGCGATGCGGCAACTGGCCGAGGCGGCCGCCGATGAGCTGCCGGCGGTAGTGCACGCGCATGATCTGGAGACGCTGCCGGCCGCCTGCCGGGCGGCCGACGCGTGCGACGCGAGAGTCATCTTCGACGCGCACGAGGACTGGCCGCTGCTCGAGCGGGTGCAGGGGACGGCGCTCGGCGCCTGGTTCGGCTGGCAGCAGCGCCGCTGGCTGCCGCGCGCCGATACGGTCGTGACCGTCTCGCCCGAGCTGGCGAAGCGGCTCGGCGGGGCGGAGGTGCTCTACAACTCCGAACCGCTGGCGGTCGTCGAGGCGTCCGCGAGGGAGGATATGCGCGCGAAGCTGGGGCTTGGCGGAGTCGTCGCAGGCTACATCGGCGCGCTGCGGCGGCGGATTATCGAGCAGTTGCTCGACGACGTCGCGCAAGTCCCGGAGGTTACGCTACTGGTCGTCGGCGGCCCGCCGAAGGGGCGCGCCGGCTACGCCGGGCTGCAGGAGCAGCTCGAGACGTATGCCACCAAAGTTGGTGCGCGAGCGGTCTTCACCGGCCCGCTGGCGTACGACCGCATGGGCGACTGCTACCGCGCCTGCGACCTGCTGCTGGTCGGCCACTATGTTGCCGAGCCGTTGCGGCACGCCGCCGTCCCGAAGAAGCTACTCGACGCGATGGCCTACTCAATCCCGGCCGTGGTCGGCCCCTACGAAGCGCGCCGCTCCATCGTCGAGCGCCACCGCTGCGGGCTGGTCGCCGACGACTGGCTGGCGCCGCTGCGCAAACTGGCGGGCGACGGCGAGCAGCGGCGCGAAATGGGGCTGCGCGGGGCCGCCGCATGGCGCGAAAAATACTGCTGGGACCGCATGGAAGAGCGACTGCTGGCGCTCTACGCGGGGCTGCTGGCAACAGCGGAGGTGCCGTGAATAACCCCGGGGTGGCTGGCGGCGCGATGCGGATCCTGCTGACTGGCGTCGGCTGCCCCGGCGCGCACGCACTCATCACCAACCTGAAACGGCAGTCGCCCGAATTGTGGATTGGTGGCACCGACGCTTCCCATCAAGCGATTGGCCGCTGGCTCTGCGACGACTTCGCGCAGATACCATGGGCACACGACGAGGGATACGTTGACGCTGTCGTTGAGCTGGCGCAGCGCTGGGAGATCGAGGTGGTGTTCCCGCAGACGTCATGGGAGATGTTCGAGCTTTCCAAGGCAGCAGACCGCTTTGAGGGTGTGGCGACGCTGCTAGCGTCGCCACACGAACAGGTCGCCGCGTGCGAGGACAAATTCACGATGTATGACGCCCTGAAGGGCAAAATGGAACTGCCACGCTACGGGCTGGTCCATTCACTAGCGGAGCTCGAGGCGGCCGCCGCGGCGCTGGGCTACCCGGAACGCGACGTTGTCTTCAAGCCGCCGCGCGGCAAGGGCTCGCGCGGCGTGCGAGTGCTGACTGAGCATGCCGACCGCTACGAGCTGCTCTTTGAGGGGCGGCCGTTCGCACGCTACATCTCACTGCAGGAATTGCGCACGACCGTTGGCGACCGCGAAATCCCGCCGCTGCTGGTAATGGAATACCTCGAGGGTGAGGAGCATAAGATTGACCCTCTGGCGCGTGGCGGGGAGGTGCTGCTCGGGACCGTGAAACGGCGGCTCAACTACGCTTCGGGTCTGGCAATGGGGTTCGAGATTATCGAGGCGCCGGAGCTGCTCGCGTATGGCGCCGAGGTGCTGCGCCACATCCCACTCGACTGGTGCGTCGACATCTCCACTCGCGGCGGGGTGCTGATGGAAATCAACCCGCGCGTCTCGACTTTTATCTACACTGAAAACTGGTGCCCGCCCTGGCTGGCGCTACAGCTCGCGACCGGCCGTATCGGTGCTGACGAGGTGCGTGCGCGGCAGCCTGATGCGCCGGTCGGGACGCGCATGTTCCGCTACTACTGCCAGCAAGAATTCTGACCCCGTAACGGTAATAGCCACCCCTGAATCGCGGCGCGATGTTCATCATCAGCGGCTCCACCCACCAACGGCTCGGAGTCGCGCTGGCGCAGGAAACTGGCGCCGAATTCTGCGGCGTCGTAAACAAGGCATACCCCGACGGGGAACGCTACGTCCGCATCCTGCGGCAGATAAGCGGGCGTGATGTGGTGGTTATCCAGAACACTTTCCCCGACGAGAAAATCGTTGAGCTTCTGCTGCTGCTCGAGGCCATCCACGAAGCTGGGGCCGCGTCGGTGACGACCGTCATCCCCTACATGGGTTACGCACGGCAGGAGCGCATCTTCCAGGAGGGTGAGGCCATCTCCGCCCGCTCCGTGGCGCGCCCCATTGGGATGCGCAGCGACCGCGTCCTGACGGTCTCGATCCACACACCAGAAGTGCTCGACTTCTTCGGCTGCCCTGCCGAAGATATCGACGGGCTGCGCGAGGTGGTCCACTACCTGAAGGGCTTCACGCCAGGACTTGTGGTCGCACCCGATGAGGGGGCGCGCGAGCGATGCTCCATCGCCGCCAAAGAGCTGAAGGCGCCGCTGCACGTCATGTCCAAGACCCGGCTGGACGACCGCACGGTCGAGACCGACTCGGGCAGGGTTTCAGTGAAGGGGCAGACTGTCGTAATCCTCGATGATATCATCTCCACCGGCGGAACTATTGCGTCGTCGGCGCTGCTACTCAAGGACTGGGGCGCCAGCCAGGTACTGGCAGCGTGCACCCACGGGCTGTTCATCGAGGACGCCGCCAACCGGCTGCGGGTCTGCGACGACATCCTCAGCTCCGACACGCTCGAGGGCGTCTACACCCGCTACTCGGTCGCGCCAGCCATCGCCGCCGCGCTCTGATGCTCTGGGCCGGCCCGCTCTTTACACAAAGTGGCTTCATCAGCGGGTGGTTCGACCCGGCCAGCGGCGAAGAGGGAGAGGGTCCCCCACCCGGCGATGCGCTGGAAGGGCTCATCCTGCCGCCGTTCCGCAACTGCCATACGCATCTCGGCGACACACTCGCGCGCGACGAAGCGCCCGACGCGCCGCTGGCGGAGCTGGTCGGGCCGGGTGGTTTCAAGCACCGCTGGCTCGAAGAGGCGAACGTCGAGGCCTCGATTGCGGCCGGGCTGCGTGAGGCGGCTGCCAGCGGTACCGCGCTGCTGCTCGACTTCCGCGAGGGTGGTGAAGCTGGTCTCGCGCAACTGGCGCAGGGCGCCGCGGACGCTGGCTGGGGCGTCGAGGAGGGTGCGCCGCAGGTTATCCCGTTCGGCCGCGCCGCCGGGGGGCGTCCGCTGCCAGGTCGCCATGCGGGGCTGCCCGGGCTCGCGGACCTGCCGCCCGGCGCAGATCACCGCATGGCAATCGAGGCGCGCACCGTCGAGGGATTAGTAGCGCTCCACTTCTCCGAAGGCGAGCGCGAGTCGGCCGAGCGCATGCTCGAACTGGAGCCAGATCTCCTAGTCCATCTCTGCCACGCCACGGAGGAAGACTTGCACACCATCGCGGATGCCGGCATCGGCGTTGTCATCTGCCCACGGAGCAACGCGCGTTTCGGGCTGCGGCCGCCGCTGGAGGAGCTGCTAGCACTGGGAGTCGACGTCGGGCTAGGGACAGATAATGGAATGTTGTGCACACTCGACATGCTGGCGGAGCTGCGCTTCTGCCGCGAGGCTTTCCCGAATGTGGCGCCGGGGGCGCTGCTGCGAATCGCCTGTGGAGGGCTGGATGAAACCCTTAAGAAGGCAGTAAAGTGCGACCGGAGCAGTCCCCTTCCGGTAGGGAGGATACTGGTTTCACAGCACGGGCCCGACCCACTGGAGGCCATATTCGACCCGCAGGCGAAGGTGCTGGAAATGAGGTCTGGATGCGAATAAGACAGGTGATGACGAGCCCGGTTTACTGCCAGGACCTCCTGAAGGTGCTCCTGACGGCATGAATTTTAAGGAAGTAATGGCGCTCGCCAAAAGGCGAGGAATCTTCCAGCCTGCCTACGAACCATATGGTGGTGTTGCCGGACTGCTCGACTACGGTCCAATCGGTGTACGGATACGCCGGAAAATCCTCGCGCTCTGGCGCCGGCAGTTTGTAATCGAAACCGGCGCGCTCGAACTGGAAGGAGCCCTTATCGGGCCGGAAGCGCTTTTCAGGGCGTCGGGGCACCTTTCGGAATTTGATGACCTATTGGTAGAATGTAATGAGTGCAAGAAACTGCACCGCGCCGACCACCTCATCGAAGGAGGCGACGCGCTCGAGAAGGAAGCGCTCATCGCCGAAGTTGTAAGGGTAACATGTAGTGGATGTGGTGGTGTACTGGGTACACCGCGCCCCTTCAACCTGATGTTCACCACCTCAATTGGTGCCGGCCGGGGCTCGACCGGGTACCTGCGGCCGGAAACCGCACAGGGCATCTTCCAAGCCTTTCCGTGGCTCCTGCGCCAGAACCGAGGCAAGCTGCCGCTCGTCACAGCGCAAATCGGCCGCGCCTTCCGCAACGAAATCGCCCCGCGGCAGGGGCCGTTGCGGCTGCGCGAATTCACCCAGATGGAGGTAGAGCACTTCTTCCTGCCGGACGCGGAATCCAGTCTGCCGAACGGGGTAGGTGATGTGGTGGTTTCGCTGCTGCCGGCTAATGGAAAGGGAGGCGAGATTTCCATCAGTGAAGCGCATGCGAAAGGTGTAATCACTTCACCACTAGTTGCCACGTGGCTAGCGCGCAGCTGCAAGTTCATCTTGGATTGTGGTGTGCCGCCCGAGAAACTGCGTTTCCGACAGCACAACCAAAATGAGATGGCACATTACTCATCTGATTGCTGGGATGGAGAGGTGGAGACTTCGGTCGGATGGATTGAGGTTGTTGGAATCGCGCATCGTGGTGACTATGATCTCAAGGCACATGCAGTAGCCAGCGGCCGCGAAATGCGCGTTCCCGCAGGCGGGGAATCGCGGCAGGTCGAACGATGGATTCCGAATAAAGGCGCTATCGGCAAGCAATTCAAGTCCGCTGCTGGCGAAGTCCTAGGGCAATTAGATAGTAGTGCTGTACCTGGAATTGTTGTTGGAGTGGGTGGGAAGAAAATCGAGTTGGATGAAGAATGTTTCACACTGGAAACAACCACAATGCAAGAGATGGTTTTCCCGCAGGTTGTCGAGCCCTCATTCGGGCTGGACCGTTTGCTCTATGTTGTGCTGGAAACGGCGTGGCGAACCGAAGACGATAGGGGGTGGCTGGCGCTGCCGGAGGTGGTGGGGCCCTATGATGCGCTCGTGGCGCCACTAATGGTCAAGGACGGGATGGGGGAACGCGCAAAAGAGATTCATAGAAAGTTGCGCCAGAAAGGAATGGACGTTTACCTCGATTCGGCAGGCTCTACGCGCGCGCCGATGAAATCGGCGTGCCGCGTGCCGTAACCATCGACCATCAAACACTGGAAGACGGCACGGTAACGGTCCGAGAGCGAGATTTGACCGAACAGAAAAGGGTAAGCATCAAAGATATACAGTAGAAACTGGCCCCGGGAACCAGGCAGAGACCCCTTCGTTTCGCATGGAAACATTTTTTTCTATGCAGCGGTTTGTTTTGTTTTAATTTCACTCTATAAATATATAAAAGAAAAAGAAAAGCTCCAGGCGAAATCAAGGGGTTTCTCTGTCTCTGCCCGCCCCCCTCTCCGTCACCAGCTGTGGTGGTGGCTCCCGGACTTACCGAGCACCATCTCATATCTATGTGACTAGCTCACTACCCGATCGCTAGATTCAGGCCAACTCAGCCCCACAATACACCACCCCAACATCTCAAAAGCACCTCCACAATGGAGCAGCATGCCCAAGTCCGCGATTGGCCAGCTAGAGCAGATTGCTGCCCAAATTCACAAACAGCTCAATTTGGGGATGGTCCCCGAGATGAACCTCCCTACACGCAGCAAGGCCAACATAATTTTCGACCAGCAGCAACAAGTCTGGAAGTACGGAAAAGCGAGGACTACCCGCACGGCCAAGAAATTGGATGGGGCGTATATGCTGCTACGCACAACCTACCTCCTCGACTTCATCCGCGACATGGTTGGCCAGCAGAAATCGTCGACCCTCAGGGAGCTCTATTACATATCTGAAGGTTGGGATCTGGGCAAGTTCCACTCGCAGGATGAGTCCAACAAACTGATTGAGGACCTTGAAATCGTAACTAGCTTCCAGCGCGAGGATTTCAAAATCCGCCCGGAAGAGGACGGTGCTAAGGTACTAGGTGACCTTACTTTAACAGAGATAAATCGCAAGGGTAAGCCGATGCGCATCAATTGCCGCGATGACGTTGGTGACACCGGCTACGCGATTCCCTATAATGTCGAGCCAGAGAAGATTACTTTCAACAACTCGGGCAACGCACGCTGCATCATCGCTATCGAGACAGGGGGAATGTTCGACCGGCTGGTCGAGAATGGGTTTGATGAGAGCCACGGCGCAATCCTAGTCCACATCAAGGGGCAGCCCGCCCGCTCGACACGTAGGTTCCTGCAGCGGCTCAGCGATGAGACTAGCCTTCCGTTACTAGTCTTCACCGACGCCGACCCATGGTCATACCGAATTTACGGCTCGATCGCCTATGGTGCCATCAAGACCGCCCACATCTCGCACCTCCTCGCCACCCCCACCGCGCGCTACCTTGGGGTGACTCCATCCGACATCACGAACTACGAGCTTCCGCACGACGAGCTCACCGAGCGCGACCGGCAGGCACTGAAGTCAATGCGCAGTGACCCTCGCTTCCTCAATGATTATTGGAGCTCGGAGATAGAGCTGCAACTGGAGATGGGGCTCAAGGCTGAGCAGCAGGCTCTCGCCAAGTATGGCCTCGACTTCGTGACCGACACTTACTTGCCGGAGAAGCTGGCTGAAGCGGGTCTCTGAAAGCCCTAGTTACCGAGAATCCGGTACATACCAGTGCTGCATGTTGGGCAGGTGCCCTTCATCGCCTTGCGGCCGTTCTTCATGGTGACCTTAGCAGCGTTGGACATGGTTCGCTTGGACTTGCATTTGACACAGTAGGCTTCTGTCATGTGGGGGCACGCTTCGCAATGGTATAAATATTAATCCCTCCGACGATAAAATTGGTTTCAGCCGGTATGAGAGTGTTAATCCGATCGGTTTGACGCGCACCCCTGTTCCAGCCGTGGGCTTTAGCGGCTGCGCCGTAGCGCCCAAATAAACCCCCTTGGTAGCGCAGCGTGGATAGGCGCATTCTGCTCCTGGTTGCGGCGCTCGCCCTCACCGGGCTGCTGCCGACCGGCCGGGAATTCTGGTACGACTATTTCCTGGCACCAGTCGTCGCTGACGCCGAGGGTGGCAGCGGCGCACGCTACAACATCTACAACACCGTAGTATACGGGCTGTTCTTCTATCTGGCGTTCATTGCTATTGAGGCGCAGCTGCGCCGGCTGGAGGTCCGCGCTGACTCTCGTTTCTTGCTGGCGGCGACGCCGCTGATGCTGTTGGGAGGCGCCGCGCGCACCCTCGAGGACGCTGGGCTGTTCGTGCCGCCAGCGCAGTATCTGTTCATCTCGCCGGTGATTTACCTCGTACTGGGCGGGTGGGCCTACGCGCTGCTCTGGCTCGGCGGCTGCTTCCGCGATGCGTCGGCTGCGCCGCTGCCGGCCGGGTTGGCGCTGCTCGCGGCCTCCATCGGGGGCTACGGTGCGTGGTGGCTCTTTGCTCCTGAGGGGTGGCTGCATCCGGCAATCTGGTCACTGGTCTCGCTGGCGGTCGCTGCTGGCGTAGCTGAGTATTACGGGTCGCGCCTCCTGCGCGACCCGGTAGGGTTGTTCGGTCTTGGTAACAGCATGGCGCTACTGCTAGTGCTCCTCCAGTTGGCGCAGCAGCCAGTGCCCAACAGCAGCGTATTGCTGGAAGTGCCACTAATCGCACTGGGGCTGACGCTACTGGTTGCAGGCGCGGCGTGGCTCAAGGCGGAGCGCGGCGTGCCACATCCCGGCTTCGCGCTCTGCGCGCTCTTCCTCGGCTGGCTGGCGCTCGCGGTGGACGGCGGCCACGCATTCTGGCTCTCGCTGGCCGCCGCCGGCTGCCTCGTTGCTGCATTGCGCTTCCCGCTGCGCAAGCTGCGCGCGTTGCAGGCGGTGCAACGGCCAGAATACCTCGCGCTCTACTTCGCGCACTTCCTCGACGGATCGGCGACCTGGCTCGGCATCGACCGCTACGGCTACGTCGAGAAGCACGTGCTGCCGTCGGGCGCGATTGATCACTTCGGGACCGCGGCAGTGATGCTGCCGCTCAAACTCGGTATCGTGAGCGCGGTTATCTGGGCGCTCGAGAGTGAGCGCGAGGAGCTGGACCAGCACATGCGCTACCTGTTGCTGCTGTTCCTGATGACCCTCGGGCTGGCGCCCGGGACGCGCGATATCCTGCGACTGGCGCTGGGAACCTGAATTCGGCCGCTGCCGGTGCGAGTTTCCAACCCCAAGGCAGCGTAGAATGCGCTCGGCTGAAGGGAACCTTTAAAGGAGAGGCTCAGGTCGCGAAGTCATATGCGTGCACTAGTGGCGCTGATGGCTTTCCTGCTCCTCATGTCGCTATTGTCGGTCGATACGGCGCGAGCCGCCGAGCCGGACTACGGCAGCGGTCAGTTCCACGAACTGGACCTCCATTTCTACGGTGACCTTGACGGCGGCCGACGAGCGACAGCGACACCGAGAGCGATTGCCCGCAGGACGGCAACCGCCTCGGCGTTACTGGTGGTCGTAATTGGGAGGACGTCGGCAGCTGGTTCAGCCCCGCCTTCAACACTAATGCCACCGCGCGCGGAACGGTCCCCTTCGAAATCTGGGCCAAGGCCACCTCCGGCTCGGTCAAGGATGTACAGTTCCGTGCGACGCTGGTAGTGCCGGGCGCTGGATTCCTGCAGAGTGAGACCGAGACCCGCACCGTCAACGACAATGCTTCACACTTCTCGACCAGTTTCTCGCTCGACGGCGAATACCAGATTGACCGTGGTCAGACTATTCGAGTCGACCTCGAGTATTCAGGTGGCGACGACTGGCAGCCGTTCGGGGGCTCGAGCGACCAGATAGTGGTGCTCACATCCAGCCTGAACCACTCGGCCGGTATTTCGCTCGAGCTGGACCACTTCCGCACCGAATTCCCGCGCATCGAAGTGGATCACGCGCGCGGAGTGGTCGAGGTAGAGGCGCGGCTGCTCTCGGCTTTTGGGAGCGAGGATTTGCAATCGGAGACCTGGGGCCTCGAGGTGCGCGGCACCAGCTCGGGCACGCACGTCACGGTCGCCGGGGGAGCGCTCGAAGACTCGAATGGCGAGTCGCTGCGGGTGAAGTGGGAGTGGACCTACAACGAAGATGAGGCGCCCAGCGATACCTACTACCTGACAGTGAGTTGTGGCGATATTCAGGGCAACGAGTGGGAGAGTAGCGGCGACGAGCGTCTCTATCTGGTTGTCCACCAGAGCGACATCGACAACTACGTCGGTTGGGAGGACGTCTCAATCAATGGCGCGACCAATTCAACCACCGTAACCACCGGCAAGCCTTTCGCGATTGCTATCACCATTCGCACCGCTGGCGACTCTGCTATAGGTTACAACCCGGTGCCGGTTGTGGTTTACTACAGCCACAACAACGGCCCGCTCGTGCTGGCGCACGACACTTTCACCTTCGTTACCCCTGGGGAGAGCAGCGTCGTTAGCTTTGCGATGGCGTTCGACAGTCCGGGCAGTTACACCCTGCGCATCGTCCTCGATGAAGATGATTACGCCCTCGAAACCGATGAGACCAACAACATGGTCGAATATTCGCTGACCGTCGCAGACGAGGATAGCGGCCTCGTCTCGGGCGACTGGTTCGAGAGTCTACAGGACCTCGACACGATGACCCTCGGCATTGGCGGTGTTGCTGTACTGGTAATCCTCGGTGTGGTGATGGCGCTGCGCCGCTCCTCCCGGGGCGAGGATATGGAGTGGGATGACGACGACGAGTTCTGACCTGCGCTTCCCACCAGCGGACGAGACGCATTACGTCTATGACAAGGAGGCGGTTGGCGAAGGCTCGCGCTACGGCGAATCAACGGTCGGCAATGTGGAGGAACGCACTTGCCGTAGCTGTGGCAAGTCGTTCAACTGGGCCTTCAAAGTTGGCAACGCGATGACCGATTCGACGCCGGCCGGTGTCGCGCACGCGGTCGACAACGGCGCCAGTCGGGGCTACTGCACGATTGAGTGCTTCATGGCGGGCGACTCCGACCTCGAACAGGCGACGCTCGACCGCGACTCCGCCGGGCTCTGGGCGCTGGCGAAGCGCAACTGGTTCGGGCTGAAAGTGCTGCGCGGACTGGGCCGCTAGTCGCGAATTCCGTCTTCCAGAATCTGCACCACCGCTTCCCCGTCGGGGAGATGGGGTGAGTCAACGAGTCGGAAGATGCGTTTGCCTGCCTTGCCGCGTCGGATATAGATCCTGAATTTTGAGGTGTGGCCGACGATGTGGCCGCCAATTGGCCTGGTCGGGTCGCCGAAAGCGAAACCGTCCGGTTTGGAGAGCACCTGATTAGTGACTGCCACTGCAGCGTTATGCTCGTCTGCAAATTTAGTCAGGGCCTCCATATGACTGCCGATTTTGCCCTGCCGTTCGGCTAGCACGCCGCGGCCGATATACTCCGACCGGAACGCGCCGGTCAGTGAGTCGACCGCCAGTAGCCGGATTGGCCGCTCCTCGGCCAGTTGCTTGACTTTATCGACCATCAGCATCTGCTGGTGCGAGTTGTAGGCGCGGCCGACGTGGATGCGAGCCAGCACCTCATCGGGGTCCAGGTCCAGGGCTTTGGCCATCGAGATGATGCGCTCGGGGCGGAAGGTATTCTCGGTATCGATAATCGCCGCTTCCCCATTCAGGCCCCCCTGCTCCTCCGGCAGCTGTACGGTCACTGCCAGCTGGTGGATAATCTGCGTTTTACCCGAACCGTATTGTCCATAGAATTCGGTGATTAATTGCGTCTCGACGCCGCCGCCGAGCAGCGCGTCCAGCTCGCTGGAGCAGCTGGTCAGCTTGCCTACAGTCTGCCGTTTCTCGAGCAGTTCAGCCCCTGTCAGGATTCCACCAATATCGACCATGCCGATTGCGGCATGGATGATCTCAGCGCACTTAGAATTACCAACACCAGCAGCCTCGCTCAGGCGCGAGGGTGATTGAGTCGCAATCGATTCGAGGGTACGGTATCCTGCACCTCGTAGTTTATCGCCGATGCTGGGGCCGACGCCAGGCAGGTCCTCGATTGATTCTTCTTTCTTGCCCATCAGCGCCTCCGGGGGACGGTTACCAGTGGTAGTTCGACTTCCCGCAGCCAGTCAAATTCGTGCGGGTCTTCCCAGCGCGGGGCGATAGCTTCGAGGAACTTGCGTACAGACTTGCTCGGCATTATGCCACCCGGAATTTGTTGAACGCTGGCTGGTAGGTCAGCCCCTGGTCGTTGAGCGAGTCGATGACTTCGTCGAGGCGCGAGCCGTCGATGCCGGCCGCCGCTGCGGAATCGCGCAGTGTCTCGTAGATTACACCTTCTCCGTCGCCTTTCTTGTCGAGCGAGCCTATGAGTTCGAGCACGGCCGCCTCGGCATCCGCGTCGCCTTCCGGTTCCTCGTCAGGCGCTGCGGCAGGCGATCCATCGTCTGCCGGGGCGTCCTGCTCCGCTATGGACGCAGGCGGTTCCGGTGCCACCGGAGCCGCTTCCGGTTCCGTCACGGCCGCTTCCACGTCGCTGGCGGTTTCGAACTCGCCGGTGAACTGCGCCGTGCTCGGCGCAGTCGTGTCGCCGCTGAGATTCCGCAAGCAGTCGTAGAGCAGTCCGGCGTAGGATTCGGTCGATACCGTCTCGTATTTTTCCTGCGCCAGGCCAAGCCCTTCTTTTTCGCGGTTGCTCAGCTCGGCATCGTCGCCCTTCAGGCGGCGCATCAGTGATTCGCATGCCTTGATGGCCCAGACCGAGACTTCCTGCTCGCTGACCGCGCGCACGTTCTCGGGCTGGACGCTGACGTAGACTGAGTCGCTGTCGTCAGGTGAATAGGCACGCACCCTCCCGACGGAGATTACGTGCGTGGGCGTCTCGATTTTGGAGAGCGCCGCAGCGCCTTCGGGATTGTACTGCCCGGCGCGCAGGTAGTAGGTGTCGCCATGTGGGTCAACCATGCGTGCCATGTAGAACGGATCCGTCTCGCTGCCGCGGTTCTCGACATCGGTCAGGATACCGCCGATGAGCACGCGCGAGAGTTTGGAGCCCATCTCCGAAATCAGGTAGGTGGGTGAATACTCGCGGTCCTCGACATGCGTCTCGTGGGCGCGCGAAAGCTCCTGCGCCAGTACCGGAAGGGCCGGTTCCCTGCGACGCGCCATTCAGGCCTCCAGCGCCGCCAGGAATTGTCTGGCGACAGAGGGCACATCAAGGTTGTGTGCCGGTTGGCACTTGCGCGCGAAGAACATCAGGCCGTAGTCGTCGGAGCGGGTGTACCCTTCCACCGTCAGTGGCTTGAGCAGGAGCGCCTGCTCCAGCTCTTCGGTCAGCGCCTCAGCCGAGTAGTTCTCGCGTACCAGTTCGAGGCACGAATCGAGGTCGCGCCCCAGCACCTTCTCAGTCAGCTCGCGGTTCAGGAACAACTGTAGTGAACCGGTGCCGTCGTCGAAGAGCAGCTTGGTCCGCAGGTCGGGCTGTCCCTCCTGCTCGCCGTGCACCATGCACTGCCGGCTGCGGAGCACGCGGTTGCACTCGGGGCAGCGGAAAATCAGTCCGCTGCCCTCGCGCACTGCCAGCACGTGCCCCTCTAGGAGCGCGTCGCTAGCGCCGCCGCGCTCGTCGAGCAGGTCGATAGTGTAGCTGGTCCCCACCGCCAGTTTTTCCAGCGACGGGAGTTCGGCGTCGACCGTGCCCACTGCGGTGTTTTCGTTGATTTGCAGCTCGGGGATGCCCTGCCACTCGCGCACGTAGGCGTTGCCGATTTCGTAGATGGTATCGGCCTGTAGTTTGTGGTCGTGCCAGGCGGTGAAGCGGCAGCTACCGCTGGCGTCTGCCAGCGTTCCGCTCCAGAGCGCTTTCGGCTCGCCGCGCACGGTCACCTCGCGTTCCTGCACATCCAGGATGCGCACGGTCAGCGTGACTGAGCCCATGCCGTCCCGTAGTCCCGCAACGTCGCTCGCGGAGCCGGTGGTCGGACTGCCGGCCGCCGGCACATCCAGCGCCGCCAGGCCCTCGTCCTCGACCTCCCGCACCCGGCAGCGATCACCCAGATTCAGGTCAACGCGGTCTTTCCACCCCTTGGAATAGGCGTTGGTGACCTCGAGGATAGTCCCCGGCTCGGCCGTGAACTCGTCACGCCAGACGGTGAAGCGCAGGGTAGCGCTGCCGTCGGTGATTTCCCCCTCGAAAATGGTCTTTTGCGAGCCATCTTTCAGGTTGATTTCCTTCGAGAACACAGACACAATCTTCGCGCGGAAGCTGACCGATGACTCGTCCGCTTTGATGTTAGCCAGCGGCATGAATGCACTGGCTTGCAACGTACGGGGGTCACCGTAGTGCTTCCGGACAATCGCCTCCTTGGCGGTTGCCAGATCGATGCCGTAGTTCTCCACGTATTGCCTCAGTTCTTCGACAATCGTGGCTTCGTCCAGTTTGTTTTCCAGGGCCTCTGCAATGTCCTTGACATGCGGGCCAAAGTCGGTTTCGTTTGCTTGCATGGAGTATCTCCTTTGTTTATGCCCCAGGACTCCACCCCGGGACAACCCATATACCCCACTAGGGGTTATAAACTTAATGGTGATTATGTGATTTACCCTTTTTGGATATTATACTATTATGGGTGAATGGGTGCATCTCAACCGTTATATGGAGGCCAGTCTCGGCGCAGCCGATGAGGGTAGACGAATTGACCCCGCGCAGCAGCCGCGTCAGCATGGCGGTCAAGGTGCTGTCGATGGACGAGCCCCGCGATATTGAGAGCGGCGGGCGCGTTTGCGAGGGACTGGTAGGCGACGAAACCGGCACGATTGTGATGAGTTTCTGGGACGAGGAATGTGATCAGGTGGCGGTCGATGCGACCATCTGGCTCAAGGATGCGCGCGCCACGCTGGTACGCGGTTCGTTGCGGCTCAGCCTCGGCAAGTTCGGGTCGCTGGACGAGCTCGGCCGTGAAGTGGGGAGCGTCCGCGACGACCTCAACCTCTCCGATCTTGCGTATGCAATGCCGCGGCCGGACCGCGGACGCGGTGGCGGCGGTGGCGGCGGTGGCAAGTGTTTCAACTGCGGCAAGCCGGGCCACATCTCGCGCGAATGCCCCGACCGGGGGAACTGAGCTGGCGCGACGCGGGCGGCACCGCAGGCGCGGCCCCAAAAAGGCGCAGCCTCCGCGACGCAAGGAGAAGAAACCGCAGAAGCGGCAGATCCGGCAGCGCATGCTCAATCCCGCGCGCCGGACCGAGACGATTTACTTTTTGGACGAGGCGCTGCAGGAATCGGACTTGGGCGAGAAAGAGACCGAGCCGTTCATTGCCACGCTGGTAGCGTTGGCGACGCGCGAAACGCTGGGCGCCGCGGCCGACCTGTTGGAAGAGAAAAGCGGGGAAGGCATCATCACCCCCGACATGAGCGAGCGGCTGCTCAGGATTATGAGCCGCTTTTCCGTAATGCGGTGAGCTTTTTTAGCGTCCGCCGTGCGGCCGGTCCTGATGGCCAGCGACGACGAGGCTGCAGCCGCCGACATTCCTGATGAGGAGCAGCCGCCGACAGGACCGCTGCGCCAACCCATCGTGGCTGTGCTGGGGCACGTCGACCATGGCAAGACGTCGCTGCTCGACTGGGTGCGCGGCACCGCGGTCGTAAGCCGCGAGGCGGGCGCAATTACGCAGCACATCGGCGCGACCGAGGTGCCGTTCGAGACCATCAGCGACATCTGCGGCGCACTGTTGCCGGAGGAGAACATCCGGCTTCCCGGGCTGCTCTTCATCGACACCCCCGGCCACCATTCCTTCAGTACCCTGCGCGCGCGGGGGGGGCAGCTGGCAGACCTGGCGGTGCTGGTCGTGGATATCATGGAGGGCTTCAAGCCGCAGACCATCGAGTCGTTGCAGGTGTTGCGGCGGGCGCAGACGCCCTTTATCTTGGTGTTGAACAAGATTGACCGGCTCCCCGGCTGGCGCACCCGCAAGGGCACTTTTGCCGCCAATCGGCAGGAGCAGTCGCAGCTGGCGCAGGACGCGCTGCAGGTGCGCATCTGGGAAATCGTGCGCACCTTAGGTGGACACAACTTCGATTCGGCGCTCTACTCCGAGGTCGAGGATTTCCAGAAGACGATTGCGTTAGTGCCTACATCAGTCCGTGACAGCGGCGAAGGCGTCCCCGAGCTGTTCATGCTGCTGATGGGGCTGGCGCAACGCTATCTCGAAGGGCGGCTGGTGCTGAAGGAGGGCGTAGCTGAGGGGACTGTGCTCGAGGTAAAGGAGGAGCGCGGGCTCGGCAAGACGCTGGGGATTATCATCTATAACGGCGTCCTGCGCGCGAGCGACACGCTGATCATCGGCGCGACCCCCGAGCCGTTGGTAACGCGCGTGCGCAGCCTGCTGCAGCCGCGGCCGCTGGACGAAATTCGCGACCCGCGCCAGCAGTTTAACGTGGTCACGGAGGTTGCTGCCGCCGCCGGCCTGAAGGTGGTCGCGCCCGACCTTGAGGGCGTCATTGCCGGCGCGCCCTTCTACGGAGTCCCACAAGGCGACGATATCGCGCCGGTATTGGAACGGCTTTCGGGGGAGATGGAGAGCAACGTCGCGCTCGAGGACCGCGGGCTAGTGGTGCGCGCCGACGCCATCGGCTCGCTTGAGGCGCTTGCCTACGAATTGCAGGAAGCGGGCGCGCCAATCATGCGCGCCGCCGTCGGCGATGTCTCGCGCCGCGACGTGCGGCTGGCTGAGACTGCGCCGGCTGAGCAGCGCGCGGTCCTGGCGTTCGGGGTCCACGTGCTGCCCGATGCGCGCGAAGCACTGGTCGAGAGCGAAGCGAAGCTCTTCGAGGCGGACGTGGTCTATCAACTGGTCGAGGAATATGGTGAGTGGTTGGCGGAGTTGAAGCGCGAACAGGCCAGAGCGTTACGCGAGGAATTTCCGCACCCCGGCAAAATCGAGTTCTTGGAAGGGCACACCTTCCGCACGCGTGACCCCGCCGTCTTCGGCGTGCGCGTGCTGGCGGGGCGCATCATGGTCGGCCAGAAAGTGCTGCGCGCCGACAACCGCGTCATCGGCCGCATCCGCTCGATGCGCTCCGGGGAGCAAGGCCTGAAGGAGGCGACGCAGGGCGACGAAGTCGCGATTGCTGTGACCGAGGCGACGGTCGGTCGGCAGGTAAACGAGGGCGATATTCTTTATATAGAGATGGACGAGCGTGACGTGGTGCGTTTACGTGATGAAAACGTCAAACTGACGCCTGACGAGGAAGACGTCATCACTGAGTTGCAACGCATCAAGAAGGCGGATTCCCCGTTCTGGGGCCGTTGAAGCTGCGCACTAGCGCCGGCACCGCGCTGCTGGTGCAGTGCCGTACCTCTTTTGGGAGGAAGCGGCGGTAGGGGCGGTGCCCCAGCCGGTTGTCGTAGAGCAGCACCACGCCGCGGTCGGTTTCGCTGCGGATGCAGCGGCCGGCCGCCTGCAGCACGCGGTTGACCGCAGGGTAGGTCTGTGCGTAGAGACGCCCCTTTCCGTCGCCGAATTTTCGCTCGAAATACTCTTCGAGTTTTTTCTGCTCGAGCGATGGCGGCGGCACTGGTATCCCGACGACGGCGACCGCGGCGAGTAGGTTGCCAGGATAGTCGACCCCCTCGCCGAAGATGCCTCCCATCACCGCTAGCAGCAGCGCGTCGCGCTGCTGTAGCCGGCCGAGCAGTGCCGTCCGCTTTGCCGGGGATGCACCGCGCTCCTCGAGCAGCAGTGCCTTGCCATGCTCGCCGAGCCGGCTGGCGACCTCGTCGCGCAGCGCGTAGCTTGGGAAGAACGCCGCGACGTTGCCCGGCGTCGCCTGTGCTACGGTGGTCAGCGACGCCGCCAGTTTGCGGTAGAGCGGGTCGCCGCGGTTGCGGTAGAGCGTCGAGACATCGTCGACGCAGAGCAGTAGCCGGTTCTCGGGCGGGAAGGGCGAGCTATAGGTCGCCTTGCGGGAGCGCTCCGTGTCGAGTCCGAGCAGGTCGCGGTAGAAGCTGCGCGGTTTCAGCGTGCCCGACATCAGCACCGAGCCGCGCACGGCGCGGAAGACCGGCGCGCTGATTGATGCGGGGTCGAGCAGCCGCAGCGAGAGTTTGCGCTGCCATGGCTTGTCGCCGCCGTGCGCCAGCCGCAGGTCGCTGTCTTTCTTCAGGAAGCGCCAGTGGTGCAGGAACTCTGCCACGTCGCCCATGCGCGCCACCTTGCCGCGCTGCAGCCTCCGCTGGGCGGACCGCTCAAGCAGTTGTACGAAGCCCTCCAGGTCGGTCAGTTTCTGCTTCAGCGCCGCATCGAGCATGCGGCTGACGCTGCCGCCGTCAATCTCCTTCTCGCCTTTGTGCTCGGTCAGGCTCTCGACCAGCCGCTCCAGGATTGAGAGCTGCGCGCGCAGCGCCTGCCCCGCCTCACGCTGTGCTTCGCGGATACGCTGGAGCGAAAGCGTCGGCGACGCGGAGAGCCGGATGCGGTCGGGTAGGTTGTGTGCTTCGTCGACAATCAGCAGCACCTCCTCCAGCGGCCGCTGGATGCGGTCCCAGACTACATCGGACCACGGGGTGAAGAGGTAGTTGTAGTCGCAGATCAGCACGTCGCATTCCTGCGCCGCTTCCAGCGCGACGCGGTGTGGGCACTGCACCTCCTCGCGGCAGAGCGTCTTCAGGTCGGCCGCCGAGAGCGGCTCGTCGAAGACCTGCGGCAGGAACTGGGGGCTGTAGCCGGCGTGGTAGCTGCAGTCGTTGTTGCGCACCAGTGCGGTGCAGACTGCCTGGAAAACGCCGTAGCGGCTCTCGTCCAAATCGTCGCGCGGGCACATGTCCTGCTTGGAAATCACGTCCACGATTTTCAGCGGTTTCTGCGCGTGAATCCGTTTCAGCGTCTCGACAAAAATAGCGTGCTGCGTCTGCCGTGATGTCAGCGCCACCACCAGCAACCCTCGCTCTTGCGCCACCTCGACCGCGGCGGTCAGCGCCGCGGCGGTCTTCCCCAGCCCGGTGGGTGCGTGCGCCAGCAGGTGCTCGCCGGCAGCGAACGCCGTGCGGCAGTCATCCAGCATAGCATCCTGCCCCTTGCGGAGCTCCGGGAACGGGAACAAGGAGCGCCCCACGCAGGTGGGGCAAAAAGACTATTCAGGCCGCCTGTCGGGGGGGGCATGAAGGAAATAGTCGAATCGCCCAACGCGCCCCCCCCCATTGGCCCCTATGCACAGGCGGTCGCCGACGCCGGGCTACTGTTCATGAGCGGACAGGTCGGTCGCCAGCACAACGTCGCCACGCTCGAAGAGGGCGTCGCGGAGCAGACCCGCCAGGCCATCTGCAACCTGCAGGCGGTGCTGGCGGAGCGCGGCCTCGCGCTGGCGGACGTGGTAAAGACCACAGTCTTCCTGCTCGACATGGATGACTTCGGCGCGATGAACGCAGTTTATATAGAGATGTTCGGAGAAGATGCGGCGCCGGCACGCTCTACTATCGAAGTGGCGCGGCTACCGCTGGACGCGCTGGTCGAGATTGATGCCATCGCCGTACTGCGGTAGATGGACGCCACTCACCGCGCGGTCGCCTGGATGCTGCTCGCCAGCCTGGCGTTTGCCTCCGGCAGCGCGCTGGTGAAGTGGACCGCTGGCCATGCGGGGGTCGCGACGGTGATTTTCGGCCGCAGCCTGGTCATCACGCTGGCGCTGCTGGCGTGGTCCCGGCTGCGCGGCGCGTCGCTGCGGGTCGACGACCGCCGATTGCTGCTCTGGCGCTGCACCGTTGGCCTCTCGGCGATGGCGTGCTATTTCTACGCGGTGCAGCAGATTCCGCTCTCGAACGCGGTGACGCTGCAATACACTGCGCCGCTCTTCGTCGCGCTATTCTCTGGGGCGATGCTGCGCGAGCGCGTCTCACCTCTGGTCTACGGCTGCATCGCGCTCTCGTTCGCCGGCACCGTGCTGATAGTATCGCCGTCGCTGCGAGGAGTCGAGCCGGTCGCGCTGGTCGCGCTCATCTCGGGCGTGCTCTCGGCGTTCGCCTATCTTGCCGTGCGCGGGCTGCGCACCAGCGCGTCGCCGGACGGGGTCGTTTTCTGGTTCGCGCTCTTCTGCACGCTCGTGACCCTGCCGTTGGCCGCCGCCAAACTACCGCAGCTGGCGCTGTCGGAAGCGCTTGCAATAATTGGCGTCGGCATCTGCGCTGGTGTCGGCCAGACGGGAATGACGCGCGCCTACCAGGCGGCCCGCGCCGCCTACATCGGCGCCTTCTCCTACGTGACGGTGCTCATCGGCGGGATTTACGGCTGGCTGTTCTTCCAGCAATCGCTCGTTTGGGGCGACGCCATCGGCGCGGCGCTGATTGTCGGCAGTGGCGCGCTGCTCGTCAGCAGCGTGGGCCAGGAGAAGCCGCAGGTCGCTGGACAGCTGCCGTAGGCGGGCGAGCCAGCTACGCGCCCCCGATCACGACGAGCTGGTTGCCCATGCGCTCGGTGTCGAGCGCCGTGGCGAGCAGGATTAGCGTGAGCAGTAGTGGGGCGCTGCGCATAGTGAGGAACCCGGGCGCGCGATGATAAACCCTTTCCGCCCGCCTTCAGGCGACGCGGGTAATCATTTCCGGAGTTATGCCGTGCTCAGTGACGGCGTAGATTAGCACAGCTGCCTTCTCCGGGTGGTTACGAATCTTCTTGATAATCATGCGATTCTCGAACTCGGCTGCCATGCGCCCTACTTCGAGTTCGATAATGACGTCGGCGACAGCCTCAATCTGGCTCCGCGTCTTCGAATCGTGCGCGTCCTGCGAGAGGGTGTAGAGCACGAGACCGCCGTTAGCTTGCGCGTATTCCTTGATGGTCCGTATCGACGAGAGTACCTCAGCCAGCGAGTAATACTGCAGGAAGAAATCGAGCGAATCGACGACAACCCGGAAGGGCGAGCGCAGCTTCGAGATTTCGTACGCCATATCTGAGACGAAGTTAATCTGGTCAGCAGTCGCACCGTAGGCGCCGACGTTGCGCAGCTCGCTTACCGAAAGCCCCTCCTGCTTGAAGCGGGAGGCCTGCAGGTCGCGCGCCAGAACCTTCTCGAAATACTGGGTGCCGATGTTGACAATCCGCATGTCGGTGGGCCAGTTATAGTGCTCGAAAGTCTCAACAAGCTCCTCGGAGGTTTCGTCGGTCGAGAAATAGACGACATTCTCGGCGCCGACACCTGCTGCAGCGTACTGCTTGGCGAGCAGCTCCTTGCCCGCCCCGGAGGTGCCCGCAATCAGGATTGTGCTCCCCATCTTGAACCCCTTGCCCTCTATCAACGCCGCGTCGAGGCGGGGGATGCCGCAGGTTACGATTTCAGCCATCTGTGTTTTCGATGTAGCGGTCGGTCAGGGTCTTCAGCATTGAGGCCAGGTCGTCACTGGTCTGTTCCTCCACCGTAAGCATCATGGTATACGTCTTGCGGAGCCGCATGGTGTTGGCGAGGACGTTAATGAATTCTTTCAGGACCCGGCTCTCGGAATAGATGGTGAGGCCGTTAACCGAGTCAAACATTACGAAGTGCCGCTTGGCCTTGATGCGCCGCTCGAGCAACCCGATATTGAGCAGTACCGACTCAAGCATTGTGGGCGACTCGATGAACATGGTACGTGGGTCCTCAGTCTCGCCACCAACAGTGAGCGAAATCATATCCACGAAATAGAGGTCGCCTAGGTCAGCCTTGATTTTCTCGAGGTCGGCGATGATGCTAGCTGAGGGCCGGGTCGTGGTAATGTATATGCCACCCAGCTTTTTGCTCAGCAGGTGCTTTACGATTTCAGTCGACGTGGGGCGATAATTGTCAGAGTTGAGTGAAACTGTCGTCAGGGCGTCGCCCTCCTTGATGCTTGCGACCACTTGCTTGAGGACGTTCATGTGAACACCTGCCCCGTGTCCTGTCCCCACTTGAGCAACGGCACGATACTGAGCCCGATCGGCGTCAGCTCCACCAGCTGCCGCGAGCGCGAGTGCTTGGCACCCCGCATCTTGACCACTTGCAGCGTGCGTAGCAGGTCCCCCTGCCGCTGGACGTTCCCCATCAGGATAACACCGTCAGCGACCGCTTCTTCAACGCCGAAGATGGAGTAGGTTTGCGTACGCGCGTCGACGACAGTCTCGGAGATGAGCATGGTGGTACAACCGAAGGTCGATAGGAACTGTCCCAGCCGGAAAATGAAGTTACGGATGGCTCCCTTGTCGGGGAGCTGGTAGCAGATAGCGGTAATCGAGTCAATCACCAGTCGCGTAATCTGGAGTTCGTCGACGATATCCTCGAACGCTCCTAGCAGTGCCTCCATGTCCTTGGAGGTGTACGAGCCATCGAGCCGCTCGACTCCCAGTCGGTCGTTGATAATCCCGAGATCGAAGACATTCAGTTTCCCCTCGGTGACCAGCGAATCTTCGAAAAACCCGTAAGTTCGCAGGTTCTCCAGCATCTTGGAGGAGGGCTCGGTAACCGAGATGTAACAGGTGGTCTCGCCATTCTTGGCACCGTTAATCAGGTACTCCATTGCCAGCGTGGTCTTTCCCGAGCCGACGGTGCCTGCCAACAGAGTAGTGTTACCGATGGGGATGCCGCCGTTGAGGATGCGGTCCAACCCCTCAATGTGGGTCTTGGACTTCTCGCGCGGCCGGCCGCCGCGGGGGTCCAGCATCACCCTCTTCGGTTTTACGTCTTCTTCCGCCACGTTCATTCCTCGATAATGTACTGGTCGATAAGGTACTGGCGGACCCGCTTTTTCAATGTTCTCTCGGTAATCCCCTCTTCCTGAGCAGTGTCGTGGACATTCTGTAGTTCTCGCTGCACTTCCACCGGGAGCTCGGCCCACTCAACCGGGGGCTTCTTCGGCAGCAGCCCGCGCAGGTCAACTGGATTGGCATCAGCGAAGACGGAGGCGAAGCGCTCGCGCACGCGTTCCTCGAAGTATTTTTCCGCCTCCCGCTCGCACTCGTTATATGTCTTGACCAGCTGTTCTTCGATGACTGGCCCGAGGTCTTCCATGAAGACTCCCGTGGGCAGGAAAGGATGGTACCAGCTACCATCCTCGTGCAATACATCCAGGTGCGTGCGGTTGTACGCGTCAATCAGCGGCGTCTCGTATTCTTCCTTTGCCATGCCTCGTCCCGGAGCCCGTCGAGAACCGCGCTATATATGAGGATTAGCCTCCGCCCAGCAGCGGCAATACGTAGTAGATGGCGAGCACAGTCCCCATTAGTGCCTCGCCCACAATCAGTCCGGTCGCAATCATGTAGGTATTGAGCAGCTTCAGCGTGCGCCCCTTCTCGCCGAGGCCGTCGCGCTCGACCGCCGGCTCTAGCACTTTCAGCTCCCACAGGTCACGCATTGCCCCGCCGAAGACCATCGGCAGCGTTACCACCATCGGCAGGTACATTCCCAGCCCGAAGGCGGTCCCCATCCCGGTCAGCAGCTCCATGAAGATGCCGATGCCGAAACCGAGCCCCAGCAGCTGCCACGGCGTCTCGCCACCGAGCATAATCTGCGCGAAAGCGGCGAATGCGTTCGCCTGCGGTGCGTAGAGCACCAGTTCGCCCTTCGCGAGCGCCAGCGAGAGGATGCCGGCAAACAGCGCCGAGACGATGGTGCCAGGGATGATGCCAACCAGTTCGGTCTTCATGATGTGCATCGGCCGGTTACCGACGTAGAGCGCCGCCTTGTAGTCGCCAATCACGGTTCCCGACATCGAGATGGCGCCGCCGAAGACGGTCGTACCGACCAGCGAAAGCAGTGCCGCATCGCTCGCCGCGAGTCCCAGCAGGTTCTTGAAAATCAGCACCAGCATCAGCAGCACGATGAACGAAGTGCCCGATACGGGCTCGATGCTGGTCTCGCCCATCACCTTCACGGCAATCGCGCCAAGCGCGAAAGTCGTCAGGCAGAGCACTAGCGCAAAGACGAAGGAGGGGATGAAGCCGAACTCGGTCGCGAACACTAGCGTGATGCCGACCAGCGTCACCACCAGCATCACGGGAATATGCGTCACTGGCCATTCATACCAGCCTTTGCCCTCGACGTAGTCGCGCCGCGCGACATCGTCGCCTCCGGCAAAGATGGCGATAACGTCCGCCGCGGTGGTGCGGAAGACCGGTGCCATCTTCAGTAGCGCGGTGATGCCGCCACCCAGAATGGCACCAATCGCCATCGGGCGCGCGACGTAGGCGTACGATTTCAGCGACGCCGCGGGGTAGGCAGAGACGGCGTGGTAGAGTCCGTCGACAGGGTAATAAAAAGGATAATCAAGGGCGAACGCCATCGGCGTCACGACGAACCATGTGAAAAACGTCCCAAGGCTCACCAGCATTGCGACACGGAATTTCATGAACCAGCCGATGGCGCCCATCAGCGGAGTGAACTCGAAGCCGAGCCAGGTGTAGTTGGTGATTCCTGAGTCGAACGGCACCATCAGGTCGCCGCCCTCGTAGTAGCGTGAGACCCCCAGTTCGTGCGCTCCCTTGTCGAGCACCGAGGTGCGAATAGGGTCGCCTGCGACGTCAACCGCGTCGGTGGAGAAAACCGGGAAGTCGCGCAGGAAAGTGAAAATCCCGACCAGCAGGGTCGAGATTCCGACCAGCCAGATTGAGTGGCGGGCGCTCTCGACCGACCCGGTCGAGGTCTCGCGTGCGATGTCCATCAGCTTGACGTTGGCTTCGAAGCCCGGCAGCGGCAACGGATCTTCGACTAGCCATACTCTCCGAAAGATGATGAAGTAGAGCACGCCCAGCATCCCACCTAGGATTGAAGCCACCAGCGCCACCCCCGCCAGCACCCACGATTCGGGCAGCAGTAGCGAGGCGTCGACGAGATGGCTGCCGTCCGCCATGCGGTATTTCGAGGAGTAGGCGAGCAGATAGATGGCGGGATACGTAAACACGAAACCGGTGCAGACCATTGAGGCGCCGGTCGAGGCGGAGGCGGAGAGGTTCACTTCGCCCGGGGTCCAGCGCAGCGCCATCGCCGTAAGGTAGGCGACGTACCACGAGCCGGAGACGATCATCCCGACCTTGAGCCCGACGTATTGGTTGATGACCGCGAACAGGATGCCGATGACCAGCCCCAGCATAATCTGGTCCCACTTCCAAGTCGTCGAACCGAAGCCTTCGGTGCGCGACTTCTCCTCGAGATATTCCTCCAGCACCTCGGTGTTGAAGTTGGAGTACATTTCGGGGTCGAAGTAATCGAGCGTCCCCTCTTCGATAGCGCGCAGCCCTTCGGGGGTCGGCGGCTGCCGATACGGTGACGTCCTTACTTTTGTCATGCGGGAACGGCTCTGCACACGGTACCGCGGTTAAACCGGTTTGGGGGCGGGCTCGACCAGTTCCAGCAGCACCCCCCCAGTGTCGCGCGGGTGGAAGAACACGACGCGCATCCCCTCGGCGCCGTCACGTGCCTTGCCGCCCAGAGGCTCCAACCCGGCGGTGCTGCAACGCTGTAGCGCCGCCGTCAAGTCAGGAACCTCAAGCGCGATATGGTGCAATCCAGGCCCCTGCCGTTCCAGGAAGCGGCCGACGGGCGTATCGCCAGCGAGCGGCTCGAGCAGCTCCACCTCACCCCCACCAGCTGTTAGGTGCGCGGTGCGCACTCCCTCGGATGGGACGTCCTCGGTATGCCGCAGTTCGAGGCCCAGAGCTTTCCACAGCGGCAGCGCCGCGTCAATGGATTCGACCGCTACCGCCACGTGACGCAGCCGTGTCTTTTCACCCACGTAGCGTGAAGGTCGCGGCTAAATAGGTGTTTGCCGCGTCTACTCACGTGCACAGAACTAGATATTGCAGGTTTGAGTGGAACTAGTCACATGACCCTGCCTCCGGAAGACCACCCGAGATACAAATCCCTCATGGCCCGTGAGAAGTTGGTAGAAGCTGCTGATGCCGTAGCCAGGCAGGGGTTGATTGCCCATGGGAGAGGCGAGGCGTTCGATTACCTGTTAGGTGAACAAACCTGTCCGCCCGCGATGGATGCAATCAGGGCCGCCGCATCCATGATGGTTGGTGCCACCAATCCAGTTATTTCGGTTAACGGGAATGTTGTCGCGCTGGCAGCCAGAGAAGTTGCACATCTTTCCGAGGTAAGTGGCGCCAAAGTCGAAATAAACCTGTTTCACCGAACTCCGGAACGGGTTGCAGCCTTGACTAGGATGATGGGTGATGCCGGGGTAAAGGCACTGGGGGAGAATGATGATGCTAATATCCCTGGATTAACATCTGAAAGGGCAAAATGCTGTTCAGATGGAATAGGTTCGGCTGATGTCATTCTTGTTCCACTTGAGGATGGGGACCGTTGTCGAGCTCTGGTGGATATGGGAAAGCAGGTGATTACTATCGATCTAAACCCCCTTTCAAGAACGGCTCAAACTGCCCATGTCACAATAGTTGACGAACTGACGCGGTGTCTGCCACTATTGACTGAGTCTGTCCGTGACGGGAGCGAGGTCGAGGATTTTGATAACAAAAAAAATCTACAAAAGGTAATTGGCTTTATTTCTGATAGGCTTTCAAGAATTGAATAGCTTGGGTAAAATGGTGCTCCCGCCGGGATTCGAACCCGGGTGTTCGGCTCGAGAGGCCGAGATGATGGGCCGGACTACACCACGGGAGCGCCGGCCCGGCTGCGGGCTTTCATCTTAATAGCTTTCGTCGGGGCGCGCCGGCGCGCTCTCACTCAACGATGAGCACCGCGCGCACCGGTGAGGCGTCGGCGCCCTCCAGCCGCAGCGGGAAGGCGGCCAGTGTGTAGCGGCCGGGGGCGACGTGCTCCAGTACCAGCCCTTCGAGGATGGCGATGTCGTGGTCGGCGGCCGCGCGGTGCGCCGGCAGGTCTTCCGACTCCTGTGGGTCAATCGAGGGCGTGTCGATGCCGACCAGCCGCACCCCCTGCGCGTGGAGCGACTCGATGAGTTCGGCGGAGAGGCTGGCGAAGTCCGGGGTCCACCGCTCGGGGTCGGGGAACGACCCGGTGCGGAAGAGCACGCGCGGCGCCTCCACCGACACGCCGAGGTCATCGGGGCGGATGCGGCCGCTGGGCTTCGCGAGCGCGATGACTTGGCAGGCACCATAGCAGGTTTCCAGTTCCATCGCGTCGATTCCCGGCGCGTCGGCAGCGCAATGGCTCGGCGCGTCAAGGTGTGCGCCGAGGTGCAGGGTGGTGCGCAGCGCGCTCAGGCTGACGCTGTCGCCCGCCTCGCGGCTGGTACTGTCGGTACGGGAGTAGGGGATGTCGCCGGGCCAGACGCGGATGCGCTCGGAGACCAGCGGCGAGATGTCGATGAGGCGAACCATGCCGCCCGCCCGGCGTTTGCGGTCGTTAATAGTTTTCGTCGAGCCAGCGCGCCGTGTCAACGATGGCGGCGCGGCTGCCGAACTGCGGCCTCCAGCCGAATTCACGCAGCCGCTCGACCGCCAGCAGCATCCGCTTCACGTCGCCCTCCCAGCCGCGTCCGCCGTCGACGCCGCCGGTGAAGTGGTATTTCACGTCGGGGAGGTCGAGCGCCTCGCAGACCGCGTCCGCCACCGTCACGACGTCGATGCCGTCCAGCGAGCCGACGTTGAGCGCGGCGAAGCCGCCGTCGGGGCACGCTTCGGCGGGCGCGACCGCGAGCATCCCGGCGATGCAGTCGGCGACGTGGAAGTAGGATTTGAACTGCTTGCCGTCGCCGAGGATTTCCAATGCAGTCGGGTCGGCCTGCAGTTTGTGGAAGAAATCGAAGGTGACGCCGTGGTTGCTGCGCGGGCCGACGCAGTTGGCGAAGCGGAACGCGATGGCGTGCCCGCCCACCTCCTCGCAGAAGCGCTCGATGAGTTGCTCCGCCTCGAGCTTGCTCTGGCCGTAGGCCGAGATGGGCGCCAGCGGCTCGTATTCCTCAGGAGTCGGCACGACGCTCGCCTCGCCATAGACGGTCGAAGTCGAGGTGAAGACGATGTCGCGCACGTTACAGCGCGCCATCGCCGCCAGCACGCAGCGCGTCGCGTCGACGTTCTGCCGGAACATGACTTCCGGCGCGTCGATGCCGGTGCGCACCTCGGGGTTGGCCGAGAGGTGCCAGACTATATCGACCTCCGCCAGATGCGCGTCGAAATCTTCGTCGAGCAGGTCCAGCTCGTGGAATTCGATGGAGTCGCGCACGCCCGCGAGGAAGTCGAGGCTTCCCGACGAGAGGTTGTCGAGCACGCTGATGCGGTCGCCCCGCGCGACCAGCGCGTCGACCAGGTGCGAGCCGATGAAGCCGGCACCGCCGGTGACCAGTGAATGCGTCATTCCTCGTCCTCTGTATCGCCTTCGGGTTTATTGGCGGGCGGCTGATCCTGCGCGCCTTCGGGCATGAACGCATCGAGTACGGTCGCGGTGGTCTTCGAAATCACCTGCCCTGTTCCCTCGACGGCGCGGAAAACGCCGAGGGTCGCCGCGCCAGCCAGGTCGGCTGCGGCGCCGACCGGGGCGCCGATGATACCCTCACGGTGGAGCCCCAGCACCTCCTGGAATTCGTCCAGGCTCAGCTCGTCCCAGTGGCGGAAGGTGTACCAGAGGGTGACGATAATCAGCGCCACCACCAGTGCAATCAACAGTCCGTAGGTCCCCATCTGCCCGGCGAGGCCGAGGCCGAATACAATTGAGGCGGAGATGATGAATGACCCAAGGACGCCACCAATCGCCACGGCCGAGAGGATGCGGTTGGGGGACATCGACATCGAGCGGCCGAGCAGCGTGCCGCCGACCGAGCCGGAGCCCTGAAACGGAAACATCACGAAGAGCATGATGCCGGCGAACGCCAGCCGCTCAATCCACGGCTGCGCGGTCATGATTTCGTGGCCCTTGGCCTGCACTCGTCGGATGGCGCCACCGACGAACGGAATTTTGCGCGCAAGGTCGAAATTCCACGCCAGGAAGACACCGACCATGATGTCGACGAAGGCGGTTGCCAGCGCTAGCACCCATGGGTTGATTCCGGCCGCAATCCCGAGCGGGATGACGGTCCCCTTGCCGAGTGGTGGGACGAAATAGAGCAGCATCAGCTGCGAAACCAGCAGGAAGTCGCGTGTGGGGATGGCGAGGAACAGCAGCAGGAATCCACCCGCGGTGACGAGTATTGGCATGCTGAAGCGCGTCACCGTCAGGATTACCGCGGGGCCACCGACAGCGTAAACCAGCAGCATCGCGCCCGCCAGCACGAAAGTGTTGAAGCCGACCGACCACCAGAAAGTGGGCTGCACCACCTTGGGCTCGACCACTAACAGCTCGCGGCTAAGGTTGACCGGCTGCTCGCCGAAGGGAGTCGTGAAGCCAGCCCCCGTTACATTGCCGGCAACCCAGGTCGAGTTGGCGACCGACCCGGCACCGCCACCTTCAGCGATAACCGTGACGTCCATGTAGATTGAGGCGCCGACCGGCAGCCGCTGCTCCAGATTTCCCGCCGCGCGAACCGTGGCACCGCGGAGGACCATGTAGGTGTAGCCGAGGTCTTCCCCGTCGGCGACGTTGGTAACTGGGGAGTTGAGCAGCGTGAAGTTGGTGACGCGCGTTTGCTGGAACAGCACCACATCCAGTTGCGACCGCTGGAAGCTGCCGTTGGTCAGCTGCGCGTGGTCGAACTTGATTCCGCGCAGGTTGCTCTGTAGCGCGCTGGTGCCTTCCCAGACCGTACTGCGCACCACCATCCGGTCGACGGTGGCGTGTTCCAGCCGCGTCTCCTCGAGGACCGAGTTCTGCAACAGGACCTCGGAGAGCATGACGTGAGTGAGCACCGAGCCGCGAATCGTAGCATTGTGGAAGGCGACACGCTCGAAGTCGCAGTTGATGAAGAAGCCATATTCGAAGACGACGTTCTCGAAGACGACATCCTCGAAGTCCACCTCGTTGAACAGGAAGCCGTTGATGGAGAGGTTGCTGAAGTATTGCTGCCGCACCAGTCGCGCACTTGAGTAATTAGCCGCCGCATTCGATGACTGCCCGAAGAGCGACTCTAGCGACCCGTTCGCCAGCAACGTGCCGTCAGCCGCTTGCGGCACCGGGACCAGCTGTGGCCAGCCCGATTCCTCGAGCGGGGCGTAATATTCGATAGACTCGATGTTGCCCTGCAGCAGGAAAGTGTCGCCGGGCGCGAAGTCGGGATAGTCGCCGTCGGTGGTGTAGCGCGCCAGGCTGCCATGGTCGACCGCAGCCACATACCAGTAGCCGCTGCGATCATGCCCGAGCGCCGCCTGTGGCCAGCCTGCGAGGCTGACGCCGAGCAGGATTAGCAGCACCCCCAGCACCAGCAGCGGCCGCGAGGCGGCGCGGACGCGCGTGACGAAGATTCGCATGGCGTCGATAATGAAGTCGATTTCGTCCTTCTCGCGCCGGCTGACCTTGACCAGTACCTCTTCCTGCCGGGCGCGCCACGCAATCGGCCTCTCGCCCAGCTCGTGACCCGGCAGCGGCGCCTGCGCCTCGGGGTCGACCGGAGCGGGCGATTCGGTTTCTGGCGGCTGCTCCTCGCTGGACATCCGCCCCCGCCCCCCTTCCGAGCGTTTAATCCTTGCCTTCAGCCGCCCGACGCCACCAGCACCACGCGTACGCCCCCTTTCGGGAGCGGTGAATTGAGCGCGACCGGTCGCAGCGGCTCCCCCTCGGCGAGCACCAGCACGCCGTCCGGGTGCAGCTCCAGCGCCGCGACCAGCTCACCCGCGGTCGCCCCCTCCGGGAGCTCGACCTCGCGCTCTTCGCCGCCGACAGTCACGCGCCGCTTCATGCGCAGCCAGCGGTGGACGGGATTAACGGTTGGCGGCGGCAGCCAATTGCTGCTGCCGCCCCGGCTTAATGCTTATCATCCCGCCACAATGGCGCCTGCGCGCCAGGATCGCCTAGTCCGGTAGGGCGGTGGTCTCGAAAACCACTGGGGTCTCCCCACGGGGGTTCGAATCCCTCTCCTGGCGCCATGTTACTGGATTGTTGGTGCTTTGACCAGAACTGGGGGCGTCTCATTCAGGATTCGTTTGTACTCCACCCTGTCTCCCATGGCTTTCGCGCGCTTTGCAGCTTCATTCAGGTCCCGTTGCCTAGTGTTGTAATCTGCCTCAGGGAGAGGCACCCTGGCTTTAATCTCGCTTTCTGGCAGGAGGTAAAAAGCCCCTCCATCAACACGCAACATCGCGTTTCGGCTATAATCGTAAATTCTGGAACCACCCGTAATGTTACCCTCAGCGGCCTGATTCACATAGATGTGCAAACTGAATGAATTCCTATCCCTTGGGTTCCCCATCTGATGAATCAATGCTGGTGTCACTCCCAGCGTTGTTCCCGCTTCAATGATAGTACGCCCGAGAGTGATAAGTTTCTGATTAACTATTTCGAATGCGGCGTGTTCGGTATCTCCAAAGACCTTGACCACGCCAAACTCCGCTTCCCCATGATCGTGTATGGCGCTATAATCTCCAGGTTTCCAGCACATAACCATCACTTCGAAAAACCCCCCATCATGCACCATTTTTCGACCATATGAATCAGAGACTGGATAGTCGTAATCTATCCATTTCTCAAGGTCCTTGAACCCCACAGTAGATTTTGAAACAGCCTCATAGACGTCTTCTAGCGTGAATTCATTCAAGCCCTCCAAGGAGTCTATCAGACCTTCTAGAGTCATCTTCCAACGCAAGCCACAGAGGTTTTTAAAATTTTCAAGAGTAATAGTGAGTTTTGACTGTAACGAAAAGAGCGTTTACTAGGCTGAAAAATCTGTAACCATCTTCAGATACACGTCGAAAAACAGAAACACAGCCAAAATCACAAAGATAATTGACTTGGGAACAATAAATTTCAACATTCCCGCAAGATTTGTATCATGTCTGTATTTCAACCATTCCTTGTCCAGGACAACTACCGAACCGGTGAATATAATCAGCATCAACCAGGTCAACCATTGGAATTTGGGAAACAGTATTCCTCTCGAACCGGCAAAAAAGAGGTCTAACACCACGAATATGATTGAAAGGATTGCCAGGAAACCCACAAAGACCGCGTAGGCCGACAATCCCAAAGAGGTTAGGACAATGTCCCGGTCTTTGCCTTTAGAGGATATTTTTTGGTTGATTCCATACTTTAGAAAAGCGAAATTGATTGTTGCGAAAAACAGAAGAAGCAAAACCAGGTAGGGTGCAGACCTCTTGTAAAAATCCGTCATAGGCTCTTCCCAACCTGCGAAATTCCCTTCAAACAATGACCTATGAAGGTTATCGGCCCCCTCTTGTGTCACATCAAGTGAAGTGAAGACCACGACGTATTCGCTACTAGGATTGACTATTATCCGTTGCCCGTGCAAGCCTGATGCAGTGTAAAAACCGTCATAGGTCCACCATAGGTAGCCATAGCCTCCTGAGGGTTTTACTGAATAAACAAATTGGACGTCGTCCGGCATATGGTCCAATGTTGATTCCCGGACCCATTCCTTTGATATTATTTCTTCGTCGTTCCACATTCCTTCCTGCAGAAACAATTGGCCAAACTTTGCCATCTCCCTGGAGGTTAGATACAGGCTAAAGCCACCGTATGCCAGTCCCGAGTCATCCGCACCCCACGATACTTCCTGAATTCCCAGGGAATCGAATAGATATTCATTCGCAAAATCTATCAATGACATGTTTGCTTGAATCTCAATAATCCTGGTGAGTATAGATGGTGCTTGTGAGTCGTAGACCCATGTGGTACCTGGTTCGCGAGTCACAGGACTGTTGAGGACATGCATGGCTACTGACCCCTCGACAGGAGGCGCTAGCGTTGGGTCCTCGCCATAATCAAACCCGGATGTCATAGTCAATACATGCCTTATCGTAACACTCTGTTTTTTAGGAGAATCATGGTCAAATATTGTGTTCGGAAAATAACTCACGACTGGATCGTCAACGCTGCCAATGATTCCCTGATCTATTGCGATTCCCACCAGTGCTGAAGTGAAACTCTTGGTGACCGAATAAGTGTTGAATTGCGTACTGTAACTGAAATCATTGTAATATATTTCCCGAACTATGGTTCCCTGATTGATGACGATCACACTATTTGCCGGGTATTCGTAATCATCTATATTTTTCAGCATCAGGTCGAATTCCTCTGCCATCTCGAACTGGGAATCCAAATCCACAGACCAACCATCATTATCCAAGTCATATGATTTCTCTCCAGCGTGCTCATAATATGAGAAAAGATCCCGGAAATGACTGTTACTGTAAACGGTCATCGAAAGAACAAGAACTACAGTGAGTACAACGAATGTCTGGTGCCTGTTAATTTCCTGCATGTCAGCTCTCGTCTCGACTCATTTGCCTGCTTTAAACTGCCTCGCGTACCTTGACCGCCAGTCCTTGTTGACCCAGAATAATTTCGGCAGGCGCTACTTTCAGTTTTCCCACCGCGACCAGCTCATCGCTTTCAGTAACGACCAGGCACTCATCCTGGCAGCGCAGGTCCGGGTCGCATTCCAGCACGAACTTGCAGAAGGTATTACGTCCCTGCCGGTTGAACTCGGCCGAGTCCGCGTGGACCACTACGCGTTGTTGCGGTGCTGCACAGGCAGCGTGGATTACGCATGCACCAGCCGCCCGGAGCGTGAAACGTCCGTATCGTGCACTAAGCGACAGGCGATGTTCACCATCAACCAGTACATTGCGCAAGCGTCCGGTATTGCGGCTGGTAACCAGCTCAACCTTGCCTCCCAGCAGTGCGTCAGCCGCCGCGCCGCCGAACTGAAAGGCGGCGATGGCGTGCACCCGCTCGGGGGTCCAGCTGCGCTGGCGCACGTTGCCGGGCGGCCGCAGCGGCGCGGTGTCGGCGAGCGTTTCGGGGACGGCGCCGAAGAGCGGATGCTCGAAGGCAGGGCCGTCGGTGGCCGTGCGGGTCAGCCTGCCGCGCACAAATCGCAGGAGCGGCTCGCGAATCGCGGTCGGCTGCCGCGGCCGGAAGGCGGGCTCCCACTGCTCGAGCCAGTCTCCGTGCGGCTCCAGCGCCGCGAGCGCGTCGCCTACCTCAGGCCGCCCGGCGGCGCGTGCGACGACCAGCTCCCACAGCAGTCCTTCACGAATCGCCTCGCGCACGCGTCGCAGCTCGGCGAAGCTCACGAGCAGGTTGTGGCGCGCGAGCTGACGCTCCCGTTCTTCCGCCGGGAGCGCCTTGAACTCGTCAGCGCTCGTCGTGGAGCAGGCTGCGCAGCCGCACGGCAGCTCCTCCATCTCCGCCAGCCGCCGCGTGCCCCAGTTGAACATCATGCGACCGTCGGCGGCGAACTTGGCGTAGCTGGCGCTGTCGAACAGGTCGCAGCCGAGCAGCGCCGCGAGCGCGAAGAGCGACGGATGGCCGCAGCCGAACAGGTGCACCGGCCGCGCCGGCACCAGCGCGCGCTTCGCGGCGAGCACCAGCGTCGCCAGCTCGGCGTAGCGGTATTGCTCCATCAGCGGCACGACGCCGCCGATGGGGTGCATGTCGGCGTCGACGGTGGAAACCTGCGCCGCCGCGCGCTCGCGGAGCGCCGGATGGCTGCCGCCCTGTACCGTCGCGGCGAGCAGCATCTCACCCTTGAGTGGGACGGCCGCCGTGATGCGTGCTTGCGTTTCCGCCAGCTCCGCCTCGGCGCGGTCGGCGTCAAACTCCGGTTCGGTGAAGACGTCGAGCACGGTGCCGATGTCGCTGCCGATGTCGCGCTGGAACTCGACGATGGCCTGCGGCTCGACCTCGATGTCGCCGTAGACGTGCGACTGGAAGGTGCCGCTGTCGGTCATCAGCGGGCCATCCCACCCGACCAGCGCGTGGACGCCGTCTGCCAGCGCGCGCTCGCGCAGCTCGGCGTGGCGCGAAATAATGTAGGAGTTGGTAATCAACCCGGTCGCCCCGCAGTCGCGGATTTCGGCCGGCGCCAGCGTCAGCTTGCGCGGGTTGACCACCGGCAGCAGCGTCGGCGTCTCGAGCGCGCCGTGAGGGGTCGTAAGGCGGCCGATGCGCGCCAGCCCGTCGCGTTGCCGGATTTCGAACACGGCGCGGCAGCGCTGCCGGGGGATTATACCTTGCTCATTCTTCGCCCGGCGTGAGGACGTCAGCGGCGGCGCCGAGGATTGAGACGACGATAACTCCGCCAATGGTGACCAGCACCGCCAGCCGACGACGCTCGAGGTCGACCGCGCCGCGCGCCGCGACGACTGCCCGCACGCACGCGCTTCTGGCGCTCCTAGGGCTACTGCTCGGGAGTTTGCTGGGGCTGGAATTGCTGGCGGTCATGCTGGCGGGCGTGGCACTGGTGGGCTGGACCATCCGGTCGCTCTCCCTCGAAAATTGAGGCCTGCGAGCGGCAATCCTTAAAGCGCTCCCTTCGTGGACCGCCCGCGTGGGCCGGTAGATCAGTCTGGAAGATCGCCTCCTTGGCATGGAGGAGGGCGCGAGTTCAAATCTCGCCCGGTCCACCATGCGCGGTATCGCATGGAATTCTCATCATCCCAGGTTGAATCGACGCTGCTGAAGGCGGGCGCACTGCTCGCCATAATGCTCACCACGGGCTGGATGGCGCGGCGCGGCGTGCGGGTCAACTACACGCGCAAGCTGAACCACGTCGCGATTTTCTTCTTGCCGGTGGCGATTGACCGGCAGCTGAACGTCGCGACCTTCGCCGACATAGAATACCTGCTAACCAGCTCCGCCATCGTGACGCTCTCGCTGCTGTTTTTCTGGGAGCCGATCCGCAGCCGCTTCCCGCCCTACCAGCTGATGTTCGAAGCCTTCGATCGGCCCGAGGACCGGCCATACACGCTGGTCTGGATTTTCAGCCAGTTCGTCGCCGGCTTCATGGTCATGCTGCCTGCCATCTGGTATTTCGGCGAAATCGGCCTCGCGGGGCTGATCCTCATCCCGCTGCTCATTAACGCCGTCGGCGACGGCCTCGCGGAGCCGATTGGCGTGCGCTGGGGTCGGCACGAATACCGCACACGCGCGCTCGGCACCGACCGTACCTACGTGCGGACGCTCGAAGGCAGCGGCTTCATCCTGTTGACGGGGCTCGTGATTATCGCGCTGCACGCGTCGCAATTCAGCGGACTACAGTTCGCGCTCGCGCTCGCCATCGTCCCGCTAGTGATGACCCTCGCCGAGGCGTTCTCACCGCACACCTGGGACACGCCGTTCCTGATGGCAGCCGGGTATGGCGGGTTGCTGTTGGTGATGCAGTTCTAGCAGGTTTCAGATGCATCTAAACTAGAGGCGAGATTTTTTGTGAACAGTATTTCTCGAGGATGAAACCCTCCGAGGACTTGTCTTATTCTTCTGTTTCTTCGTCGGAGTCTTCTCGCTCCTCATTATCTTCTTCGTCACGGTCTTTATCGTCCCTGTCGTCTCTTTCGCGGTCGCATCCCCGAATCAACGCTTCTAATTCTTCACAGGCTACTTCGTCACCTTCTTCACAGGCTTCTCCGAGTTCAGCCATCCTGGCTCTGATCTCTTCCCATACCTCATCGTCATGAGCCTTTCCATTTTCTTTGTCACGACCTTCTTTATCTCTTCCAAATCTTTCTTTCCACTCTTCCATGGTCAGACAGGCTTCATCATCACCGCGTTCTTCACGCTCTTCGTCAGACCAGTTTTCTCGGTCCCAGTGTTTATCATCCCTTGACCAGTTCTTTTTATCTTCGTCAGACCAGTTTTCTCGGTTCCAGTGTTTATCATCCCTTGACCAGTTCTTTTTCTCTTCGTCAGACCAGTTTTCTCGGTTCCAGTCCTTATCATCTCTTTCCCAGTCTTTTCTTTCATCGAATAACTTTCTTTCGAACTCTCTAAGTGTGAAACATGGTTCTTCTCTATTTTCATCATAACTGTATCTTGCTTTCCACTGCTCTACAGTCAAACAATCTTCATCTTCTTGTGAAACATCTCTGTCGGGCGCCTCATCCCCGACTCTTTTTTCATTTACTTCACGATATTCACTTGATTCTTTTCGGTCGACGTCTTCTCTATCCCAGTCTTTCTTGGACTTTTCTCTCCACTCCTCAATAGTCAGACAATCCTCATTAGACAACCCGTCACGTTCTTCCTTGCCAGCTGAAGTGGAAGCTTCCCTGTCCAAGGCATCGTCGCTTCCATCGAAACTGGTCACTAAACCTTCTCTCAGATCACCAATAGTCGTACCATCACCAAGAATCTGTGTGTCCTCGTTAGCTATAACCAGTGGCGATGCCGTGAGCAGCATGATGGCCATTACGAGAGCCTTACCTTCTAACACGGGCTTCGAGTTGTTATAGAGCTATATAAAACGTCGCCAAAAAATTTTTTTGTTTTGTGCTTGGCGCGAGGAGGGGGATTTGAACCCCCGTGGGACAAGCCCATCGGATTAGCAATCCGACGCAATGGCCAGGCTATGCGATCCTCGCGCGACGTTCGCGACGCTGCCCCGGTTAAAGAGCCTGCGGCGGCGTTTCCCCCTCGCTGTCCGATCCGCTCGTCGACCACGGGCAGTGGCTAAAACCGCCCGCTGCTGCGGGGGCATGGAGCTGGGGTTAGTGACCTCCAACGTGGGCAAGCTGCGCGAGCTGGCGGCGGCGCTGGAGCCGGCGGGCCACACGGTCGCGCAGCGCGCGCTGGAGTATCCTGAGGTTCAGGCGGCGAGCCTCGAGGCGGTGGTCAAGTTCGGGCTCGAGTGGCTGGCGCAGCGCCACGCGGGTGAGGCGCTGCTCATCGACGACGCGGGGCTTTTTGTCGACGCGCTGGGCGGCTTCCCCGGCGTCTACAGCCGCTACGCGCACGACACCATTGGCCCGGCCGGCGTGCTGGCGCTGCTCGGCGACGCGGGGGCGCGCAGCGCCGAGTTCCGCTGCGTGCTCGGTTTGCTGTTGCCCGACGGCGGTCGCCAGCAGTTCCGCGGCAGCTGCCGCGGCCGCATCACCCGCGCACCGCGCGGCGACGGCGGGTTCGGCTACGACCCAGTCTTCGTCCTTGCAGGCGACGAGCGGACTTTCGCCGAGCTGCCGCTGGCGGAGAAGAATGCGGTCAGCCATCGCGGGCGGGCGTTGGCGGCGCTGGCCGTGTATCTCGGCGACAGCGGCTAGCCGGGCCGGTAGGCGCAGCGCGTATCGCCCTCTTCGGCAACGATGACTTCGACCAGCCCCGGCAGCGCCGGTTCCAGCCGCTCGAAGACCCAGCGCGCTAGCACTTCGGTCGTCGGGTTTTCCAGCCCCGCGACGTCGTTGAGGTAATTATGGTCAATCAGGCTGCCGACCCCCACTTCGTAGGCGGCATCGACGTCGTAGTAGTCGGCGACCCACTGCTGCTCGTTATCGGTGTCGCCTTCGATGGCGAGCGTGACCGTGAAGCGGTGGCCGTGCAGCCGGTGGCAGGGGTGCTCAGCGGGCAGCCGCGGCAGCCGTCGCGCCGCCTCGACGGTATAGTCGCGCTCGATGCGAAACACGGTCGGGCAGCCGCGCGGGGATAAGAGCGCTGTCGCCCCATCGCCGGCGCCCGTGGCTGATTTATATCGGGAGGGATGAGCCACCGTGAAGCACATCCTCGTCGCGGTCGCGTGGCCATACGCCAACGGGCCGTTACACTTGGGCCACATGGCGGGCTGCTACCTGCCGGCCGACATCTTCGCGCGCTACCATCGGCTGAAGGGCAACCGGGTGCTGATGGTCAGCGGCAGTGACATGCACGGCACCCCCATCATGGTCACCGCGCAGCAGGAAGGCGCCAAGCCGGAGGAGGTCGCGCTGCGCTACCACAAGATTATCACCAGTTCGCTCGAGGAAATGGGGATTTCCTTCGACCTGTTCACCCACACGCACACGCCCGAGCATGAGGCGGTGGTACACGAGATTCTCGGGCGGCTCGATGAAGCAGGTTTCATCGAGCCTCGCACCACCACCGCGCCGTATGACCCGAAGGCGGGGCAGTTCCTGCCCGACCGCTACGTCGAGGGCACCTGCCCCCACTGCAAGTCGACCGGCGCGCGGGGCGACCAGTGCGACGAATGCGGCAAGCCGCTCGACGCGGATGAACTCATCGACCCGCACCCGAAGCTGAACCCCGAAGTTGCTCTGGAGTTCCGTGAGACCGAACATCTATTCTTCCGGCTCTCGGCGTTCCGCGAGCAGCTGCTCGAGTGGCTCTCCGAGGGCAAAGGCCACTGGAAGTCGAACGTGCTCAAATTCACCCGCAACTGGCTCGAGGAAGGCCTTGAGGACCGCGCCATCACGCGCGACCTAGAGTGGGGCGTCCCGGTTCCGCGCGATGGCTACGAAAGCAAGCGCGTCTACGTCTGGTTCGAGGCGGTTATGGGCTACTACTCGGCGTCGCGCCACTGGGCGCAGCTGCAGGGCGAACCGGAGGAGTGGCGCAAGTGGTGGGACGACCCTGAGGCGGAGCACCGCTACTTCATGGCCAAGGACAACATCCCGTTCCACACCATCATCTGGCCGGCGACGCTGCTCGGCTGCGGAATGCAATTACCGCACGACGTCCCGGCCAACGAATACCTGCTTCTGGACTCGGCGCAGTTCTCCAAATCGCGCCGCCACGCGGTCTGGATTCCCGACTATCTCGAGCGCTACGACTCGGAGGCGCTGCGCTACTACCTAGCGGCAGTCATGCCCGAGCAGAAGGACGCCAATTTTTCCTGGGAGGATTACGTCACGCGCGTCAATACCGAACTCATCGGCAACCTGGGCAACTTGCTGCACCGCGTCGTTTCCTTCGCGCAGAAGAACTTCCCCGACGGGCTCCACACTGATGAATGCGCGCTGCCGGAGCTGCGCGACCGCGTCGCGACCGCGCACGCGAAAATGGACGCGGCGCTCGCGGCGTGCAAGTTCAAGCGCGGGCTGGCGGCGCTGCTCGAGTTGTCGCAAGCGACCAACGCCGCGCTCAACGCGGCGGCGCCGTGGAAGCTGCTGAAGCAGGACCGCGCCGCGTGCGAGGCACAGCTGGTCGGCTTCCTGAACGTCTGCCGCGCGCTCTCAATCATGATGACGCCGTTCCTGCCCCGGACGGGAGAAACCGCCTGGCGCTACCTTGGCCAGCCGGGAACGCCACAGGCGGTGGGCTGGGAGGCGGCACTGGAAGGTGCGACTGATTTTACCCTGCAGCGGCCCGAACCGCTGTTTGCAAAACTGGACCTGAAACAGGTCTTGGAGAAAGAAATGCCCCAAAACGAGCTACCAGAGCTAAAGCCAGAAATCAGCTTCGACGACTTCAAGAAGCTGGACATCCGCGTCGGCACCGTTGTCGGAGTGGAGAAGCACCCGGACGCTGACAAGCTGTGGCTGCTGGACGTCGATTTCGGCGGACCCACGCGCCGGCTCGTCACCGGCCTGCGTGGCGTCTACGAGGCCGACGAGCTACAGGGGCGGCAGATTGCGGTGCTCGTCAACCTGCAGCGCGCCAAGTTCCGCGGCGTCGAGTCGGAAGGGATGTTGCTGGCCGCCGAGAGCGGCAAAATGGTGAGCCTGCTCCAGCCTGATCAGCAGGTGGAGAACGGCAGCCGGATTCACTAACGACAGATATTTAAAAGAAATCGGGCCGCAGCGGGGCATGGCGGGCCCGCGGGGATTCGAACCCCGGGTCTCCGGCTTAGAAGGCCGGCGCCTTTCCAGCTAGGCTACGGGCCCCGCACGCCGGGAAGTGGGGCGGCTTAAGGGATTTGGCTGGACGCTGGCTGTGCGGGCGGCCTCCCTTTCACTCGCCGAAGAATTCCCCTGCATCAACGTTGCCGCCGGTCAGGATGACGCCGACGCGCCGCGCGTCGCTCGCGAAGTCGGGCGAGAGCGTCGCCGCAAAGCCGATTGCGCCGCTCGGTTCGACCAGCAGCCCCAGCTCGTCGCGCAGCAGCCGCATCGCCCGCCGCACGCCGTCGTCACCGACGGTGATGATGGCGGCAAGGTGGTCACGTAGGATGGGCCAGGTCAGCTCGCCGAGACTGGAGAGCAGACCGTCGCAGATGGTGTCGGGTCCGGTTTGCGGGATGAACTTCCCGGCGGCCAGCGACCGCGCCGCGTCATCGGCGCCAGCCGGTTCAGCGCCGTAGAGCGCGACCGCGGGCGCGGTGCCCCGCACGGCGATGCAGGTGCCCGAGAGCAGCCCGCCGCCGCCGATCGGCGTGATGATGGCGTCGAGCTCGGCCTGTGCCAGCAGCTCCAGCGCGGCGGTCCCCTGCCCGGCAATCACGCGCGCGTTATCGTAGGGATGTACCAGCACCGCGCCGGTCTCGCGCTGCACTTCCGCCAGCGTGCTTTTGCGCGCTGCCAGCGTCGGCTCGCAGAGCGTGATTTGGGCGTCGTAGCTCTCGACCGCGCGCAGCTTTAGCGGCATTACGTTCCGGGGCATTACGATATGCGCCGCGATGCCGCGCATCTGCGCCGCGAGCGCCAGTGCCTGCGCGTGGTTGCCGCTGCTGTGGGTGCAGACGCCGCGCGTCGCTTCGGAGTTGGAGAGCGACGCGACCGCGTTCCACGCGCCACGGAACTTGAATGCCCCTACTTTCTGCAGGTTTTCGCACTTGAAGACCAGTTGGCGACCAGCCAGCTCGTCCAGCGCGCCGGACGTCCTGACCGGCGTCCGCAGCGCCACGCCATCGAGCCGCGCAGCGGCAGCGTGGATATCGGCGAGCGTGACCATCGTGCTCCCAGCCCGCGAAGGGATTATATCAGACCACCAACGCCGAATGCCGGCTCGAGTTGGGACTGTTCAGCTACTACCTGTACGGCCCTACTCCGGCCCGGTGCGTGGCACGCTGCGGGTCGAGCGCGCGCTGTCGCGGGACGCTCATTAACTCCCCCCGGCTGGCTTCGCGTGGGCGAATCCCCCTTCCGTGACGACCTGTTCGCCGGCATGCGCGTGCTCGTGACGGGCGGCGGCACCGGGATGGGGCTGGCGTTCGCCACCGCCTTTGCGGCGCACGGCGCGCAGGTCGCGATTGCGTCGCGCAACGACGAGCATCTCGCGACGGGCGCGACCGCCATCGCTACCGCGACGGGCGCGGAAGTGCTGACGCACGTTGTCGACGTCCGCGATAGCGAGAGCGTGGCGGCGCTCGCCGCCACGCTCGAATCGGAATGGGGCGCGCTCGATATACTGGTCAACAACGCCGCCGGGAATTTCTTCGCGCCGGTAGCCGAAATGAGCGAAAACGCCTGGCGCGCGGTCGTCGACATCGTGCTCGACGGCACCTTCCGCGTCTCGCGCGCGTGCCACCCGCTGCTCTGCAAGGGGCGCGACGCCAGCGTCGTGAACGTCGTCGCCAACTACGCTTGGGGTGCCGCATCCTTCGTCGCGCACTCCGGCGCCGCGAAGGCGGGGGTGCTGAACCTGACGCGGTCGCTGGCGCTCGAGTGGGCCAGCCACGGAATCCGCGTCAACGCATTCTGCCCCGGCGTCGTGCCTACGGAAGGCGCGAAAGCCAACCTGTTCCCGGCGCCCGAAATGGAGCAGATGATTACTGACACCATCCCGCGCGGGCGGCTCGCGACCGCCGACGAGATGGCATTGCAGGTGCTCTGGCTCGCCGTGAGCGACTACGTGGTCGGCGAATGCCTGGTTGCCGACGGGGGGCAGTGGCTGGCGGGCAACCCGTTCTACACGCTCGGGAAGCTGGTCGCCAACTAGTTGCCCGAGAAACGGTGGTCGCTCGCAAAGCCGGCGTCCGGCATCGTCATCATGGTTTTCGCGCCGGAAGCGATGGCGACCGCGCGCGCGATGGTTTCGGGGAAGACGCGCTCGAAGAAGTAGCGGCCCGTAATGAGTTTGTATTCGTAGAACTCGTCGCTTCCGCGCTTCGCAAAGGCGACCTTCAGCATCTGTAACCACATGTAGCCCAGCGCCACCAGCCCGAACTGCCGCAGGTAGTCGGTCGCGCCAGCGCCGATTTCGCGCGGGTTTCCCATTCCCTTTTGAGCCAGGAACATGCTAGTCTTCTGGAGCCCGCGCAGCCCTTTCGCAAATGGCTCGACAAACTCCTTCAGATCGGGGTCGTCGCGATGCTGCTCGACAAACTCCAGCGCGGGGTGGAAGAAGCGGCGCAGCAGCCGCCCCATGTCGCGCGGCAGCTTGCGCCCCGCCAGGTCGAGCGCCTGAATGCCGTTGGCACCTTCCCAGATGGGGGCAATCCGCAGGTCGCGCACGAATTGCTCCATGCCGTGCTCGCGGATGTAGCCGTGGCCGCCGTAAATTTGCAGCATGTCGTTGGTGATTTCGCACCCCAGGTCGGTGCAGAGCGCCTTGACAATCGGCGTCAGGATTTCGACCAGTTCGCCGTTCTCCTCGCGTATTGCCTCGTCGGGGTCCGCCAGCGAGTGGTCAATCGAAATCCCGGTCCAGACCGCCAGGCAGCGCATCCCCTCGATGAGCGACTTGGCGCGCAGTAGCATCCGCCGGATGTCGGGATGCACTATCAGCGGGTCCGCCTCCTGCTCCGGATACCGGGCCCCTCCTAGGTCGCGCCCCTGCAGCCGGTCCAGTGCGTAGGCCAGCCCGTTCTGGTAGGCGATTTCAGCGACGCCGACGCCCTCCATGCCAACCGCCAGTCGCTCGTGATTCATCATCGCGAACATCGCGCGCAGCCCGTGATTTTCCTCGCCAATCAGCCAGCCCCGCGCATCCTCGAGCGCGATAACGCAGGTCGGGGAGCCCTTGCACCCCATCTTCTCCTCAATTGAGAGTGCGCGGATACCGTTGCGCTCGCCCAGTGCCCCGTCGGCGTTGGGGATGAACTTGGGCACCAGGAAGAGCGAAATGCCCTTGACTCCCTGCGGCGCACCGGGCAGCCGCGCCAGTGTCAGGTGCAGGATGTTCTCGGTCAGGTCATGCTCGCCGCCGGTGATGAAAATCTTCTCGCCGTCGAGCCGGTAGCTGCCTTCATCATCGGGCTTCGCCTTCGTGCGCAGCAGCCCCAAATCGGTCCCACAGTGCGCCTCGGTCAGGCACATGGTGCCGAACCACTCGCCACTGACCATCTTCGGCAGGTAGAGCGACTTGAGTTCGTCGCTGCCATACTGGTGGATGCAGCGGTAGGCGCCCTTGGTAAGCCCGGTCATGGTCGCCAGCGCCATGTTGGTCGCGCACATCACCTCGTCGCCCAGCACCTCGAAGGCGGTCGGGAACCCCATCCCGCCATACTCGGGATGGGCGAAGAGCGTCACCAGCCCCGTGTCGCGGATGGCGTTGATGGCGTCGTGGAACTCAGGCGGTAGCGTCACCTCGCCATCCTTGAATTTGGCGCCAACCTGGTCGCCGAGCTGGTTGCACGGGAACCAGATGTCCTCGGCGATTTCGGCTACCTGGTCGATAATCATCTGCACCATTTCCCAGGTCGCCTCCTCGAAGATCGGGAACTGCGTCAGCTGCTCGACTTCCAGCACTTCGCGCAGGACGAACTCGAACTCCCGTTTTGGCACGCGGTATTTCATTTCAGTTCCTCAGCGGTTTCCCCGTCGTGAGCATATGCTCAATCCGCGCCAGCGTCGGCGGCAGGCGCACCAGTGTCATGAACGCCTCGCGCTCCAAATCAAGGATATCTGAATCGTCCAGCTCCTCGGTCGGGTCGGTATTGCCGCCGCTCAGCACGATAGCCAGCTGCCCCGCGACGACCTCGTCGTGTGGCGTCGCCTTGCCCGCGCGCCGCAAATCGGCGACCGCCATCTCGAGCCCCGCGCGGCCTGACGCCCCCGGCAGGCAATGTGTCGCCATTTCCGGCGGCTCGTAGCCGTCGACCATTTCCAGGCAGCGCGTCTTGGCGTCAGCCAGCACGCGGTCGCGGTTCATCGTGATTCCATCGCCGTCGCGTAGGATTTGCATGTCGCGCGCCTCGAACGCGCTCGTCGCCACCTTGGCGGTGCCGACGTTCTCGAATATCTTTGTTACCGGCGCCATCGGCCCATGCGGTCCGGCCGCGGCCCAGCGGCGCAGCATCTCCTTGCAACCGCCCCATGCGGGTACCAGCCCGACGCCGACCTCGACCAGCCCTGTGTAGGTCTCGGAGTGCGCTTGAATCGCGTCGCACGCCAGCAGCACTTCGCAGCCGCCGCCGATGGCGAGCCCGCTCGGCGCACCGACGACCGGGAAGCTGGAGTGTTTGAGCGTCATGAATGCGAGTTGTCCGCCGCTAATCATCTTGCCGATTTCATCCCACGCGCCGACGTTGGCGACGAAGAGCGCCAGCCCGATATTGGCGCCAGCCGAGAAGTGCTCGCCGTCATTGCCGACCACCAGACCCACGAAGTCGCCCCCCTCCACGACTTCGACTGCCTCAGCGACCATTTCCAGCCCGAGCGGGTCAATTGCGTTCAGCTTGCTGTGGAATTCGAGCAGCGCGATTCCGTCGCCCGCGTCCCATAGCGAAGCCGACGCGTTGCTCGCCAGCGGTTTGTCCGCCCGGCGCAGGTCAGCGACGCGCAGAACGCCCGTGTCGCGCGGGACCGCGATGTAGCTGCCGTCGGCCAGTAGCTGCGTCTCGCCGTCGTAGAGCGGCTTGCCGTGCGCTAGCAGTGGCGGCACTGCAGAGCCATCAGCAGCCAGCCGCTCGCAGAACCACTCCACACCGAGCTCGTCAAGCATCTCGAACGGCCCGCGCTTCCAGCCATAGCCGAGCCGCATCGCCGCATCAACGTTGGCTGGCGCGGCGGCGATTTCGGGGAGCAGCGACGCGGTGTAGGCGAGCGTCTGCGACAGCACTTTCCACGCAAACTCGCCGCCGCGGTCGGGATATTCCACAAGCGTGCGCAGTCCCTGTTTCGCCGCCTTGGGCGATTCGAGCGCAACACGGCGGTTGGCGGGCGCGTATTCGCCCGTCTTCAGGCTGCGCGCCTCCTTCACCTTGCGACCGCCGTCGCGGTTGAGCCGGTAGAAGCCGCCCTTCCCTTTGCGGCCGGTGTAGCCGGCCGCAATCATCTCGGAGATGGTGGCGGCGATGCCGTTAGCTTCGGCTTCGGCGACGACGCGCCGGTAATCGTCCTCGGCGGGCAGCGTCGCCAGCATGCTTTCGGCGATGTGCGGCACTAAATCCAGCCCCACAAGGTCGAGCAGTCCGAACACCGCGGTCTTCGGCACGCCTATCGGGCGACCCATGACGGCGTCCGCCTCCTCGACGGTCAGCCCCATTTCAATCGCGGCGTTGATGGCGCACTGCATCCAGTAGACACCGATGCGGTTGCCGATGAATCCCGGCGTGTCGTTGCAAACCACGACCCCCTTGCCGAGCCGCCGGTCGGCGAAGTCCCGGAAGGCGGCAAGCCGCTCCGGCTCCATCGTCGGTGAAGGCACAATCTCCAGCAGCCGCAGGTAGCGCGGCGGATTGAAGAAGTGGGTAATCATGAAGTCGCGCGCGAAGCGCTTGCCCATCCCCTTCGTGAGCTGCGCACGCGGAATGGTCGAGGTATTGGAGCTGATGATACTGCCGTCCTTGCGGACTTTTTCGAGTTGCTTGAACACATTCTGCTTTATATTCAGGTCTTCGAGAACTACCTCGACAATCCAGTCCGCCTCGGCGACGCGGCCGAGATGGTCCTCCAGGTTGCCGGGTCGGATGCGTTCGGCAAAATCCGCATGCATCAGCGGTGCCGGCTTCGCCTTGCACAGTCGTGCTATTGCGCTGCGCGCCAAGGCGTCGCGGTCCGCGACGCCTTGCGGGACAATGTCGAGCAATTCCACGCTCACACCAGCGTTGGCCAGGTGCGCCGCGATGCCGGCGCCCATAACGCCCGAGCCGATGACTGCTACGCGCTCCATCACGCCGCCTCGAGCACCGTCGCGATGCCCTGCCCGCCGCCGATGCACATCGTCGCCAGCGCGTAGCGTCCGCCCTCGCGCTGGAGCAGCGCTGCCGCCTTGCCGGTAATGCGCGCGCCGCTCGCCCCCAGAGGGTGGCCCAGCGCAATCGCGCCGCCGTCCAGGTTCACCCTGGCGTGCGACAGCCCCAGTTTGTCCAGCACCGCGAGCGACTGTGCCGCGAACGCTTCGTTGAGTTCGACAAGGTCCATCTGCCCCAGCTCCAGCCCGGCGCGGTCGAGCGCCTTGCGGGTCGCCTCAACGGGGCCGATGCCCATGATTTCGGGCGCGCAGCCCGAGACGGCAGTGGCGCGGATGCGCGCCATGACGATCAGTTTGTGGCGTCTGGCGTAGTCGGCCGAAGTCACTAGCACCGCCGCCGCACCGTCGGTCAGCGGCGACGAGGTGCCGGCCGTTACGCTGCCTTTGGCGTCGAAGGCGGGCTTCAGTGCCGCCAGTGCCTCGGCGGTAGTATCAGGACGCGGGCAGCCGTCGGCGGCGACAAAGTCGCCGCCGTTCTCGATGGGCACAATTTCAGCCTCGAAACTACCGTCGTTCGCAGCGCGCACCGCGCGCTGCTGCGACTCGAGCGCGAATGCCTCCTGCGCTTCGCGCGAAATATCGTATTTGCGCGCCAGGTTCTCGGCGGTCAGCCCCATGTTGATGTAGACTTCGGGCGCGCGCTCGTAAAGCCCCGGATGCGGCAGCGGGTTGAACCCCATCATCGGCACCCGCGACATCGATTCGACTCCGCCGCAGATGAACGCCTCGCCCGCGCCGGTCGCGATTGCGCCGGCCGCCATGTGGACTGCCTGCATCGACGACCCGCAGAAGCGGTTCACCGTCGTCCCCGCCACCGATGGCGGCAAGTCCGCAAGGAAGCCGATGATGCGCGCCACGTTGAGTCCCTGCTCGCCTTCTGGGAACGCGCAGCCGACAATTAGGTCCTCCAGCCCGGCCGGATCGGTGCCGCTCCGTTCGAGCAGCCCGCGCACGACCTGCGCCATCAGTTCATCAGGCCGTACCTTCGCCAGCGCACCCTTGCGCGCCGGGGCGAAGGGCGAACGGGCGTAGCCTGCAATCACCGCTTCGCTCATTAAGCCCCAATCTCCCCCATATATAATAGTTTAATAAAATAAAACATTTATATAGAAGAACCCTTTTCCGGGGACGTGGACACCACACCACACCGTTCGGATGCCGTGCTCCACACGCTGGGGTTTTCCGAGGGCGAGGCGGAGGTGTACCGGCTGTTGCTCCGGGCTGGCGAAGCCAGCGTCGGGGACATCAGCCGCGGTTGTGCCTTCTCGCGCGCCCGGATTTACGGCATCCTGGACAATCTTGTTGCGCGCGGCGCGGCGCACCAGGTCTCGGTGCACCCCCGCACCTACGCGCCCGAGAACCCGCGTCGGCTGGCCGAGATGCGGCTGCGCGAAGTCGAGGCGGCCTGCGCCGCCGCCGAGGAGACGCTGATTCCACTCTACGAGACGCAGGAGCGCTCCTACACCGAGTCGGTGACAGTACGCGATATGGGCGTCTTCCAGCAGGTCGAGGAGATGTGCCTGCGCGCGACCGAGAGCATCGACGCCATTGCCGCCTTCCTGCCCTCCGCCATCCCCGACTCGCTCTGCCGTGCGTTCGCGAGCGCCTCGCACGCCGGCGTCCGCGTGCGACTGCTCTTCCCGCTGGGCGAGGCGCCGCTGGACCTAGCGCGGCTCCCCGGCAAGTACGAAATCCGCCGCGCCGCGACCCCCGCCGCGGGGATGTTCATCATCGACCAGGCCGAGCTGCTGATTGGCGGGCTCGAGAAGCCGGAATCAACGGCGCACCTGCTCGGGCTCTGGCTACACCACGAAGAGCTGGCGCGACTCTCGGGACAGATTTTCGAGACGCTGTTCGAGGCGGGCGAACCGCTCTGAGCGGCTCGCCACAGCGAAATGGTGGGCCCGCCCAGATTTGAACTGGAGTACCGGCGTCCCGAACGCCGAAGGATGGACCAAGCTACCCTACGGGCCCCGCCGGCGGCGCCACGCAGGGTGCGCTAAAAAGGTCGCGGAACGGTTTTCGGACGCGTGCTGAAACGTATTTAAGCTTTATATAGCAGACTTATATAGGCGCCCCTTAGGAGTTTACCATGGCAGAAATAACAGTAGTCAACGTCGTGGCCAGCGCCTCGATTGGTAAGGAATTGATGTTGCAGGACATCGCCTTCCAGCTCGAAGGTGCCGAATATGATCAGGACCGGTTTCCGGGGCTGATTTACAAGCTTAAAGAGCCCAAGACGGCGGTGCTCATCTTCCGCAGCGGGAAGGTAGTCTGCACCGGTGCACGCTCGATTCCGAACGTGCATATCGCCATCAACAAGGTGGTGGCCAAGCTGCGCAAGCTCAAGATGCCAGTTCATGACGAGCCGGACATCGTTATCCAGAACATCGTCGCCACTACCAATCTTGAGTCGACGCTCAACCTGATTCAGATTGCGATGTCGCTCGGCTTCGAAAATGTCGAATACGAGCCCGAGGCATTCCCGGGGCTGGTCTACCGCATGGCTGACCCGAAGGTCGTGCTGCTGCTCTTCGGCAGTGGCAAGATGGTCTGTGTCGGTGCGCGAGAGGTCAACGACATCAAGAACGCCGTCCGCAACATCAAGCACGAGCTCCGCACCGCCGGACTGCTGCGCGAGGACTAGCTCCCCGTCCGCGGAGTGCAACTATGACCACCAGCATCCAGGAAATTCGGTCGCTCAAGGTAGGACGCTACATCCTCGTCGATGACGCCCCGTGCCGGATTGTCGAGTACATCACCTCCAAGCCCGGCAAGCACGGTGAAGCCAAGGCGCGCATCGTCGCAGTCGGAATCTTCGACGGCACCAAGCGGTCGTTAGTCCACCCTGTCAAGCACAAGCTGCACGTGCCGCAGGTGGACAACCGCAAGGGGCAGGTGCTGGCGCACATGGGTGCTGAGGTGCAATTCATGGATCTGGAGACCTGGGAGACATTTACCATCCCGATGGCCGACATCCCTGAGGAGTTCCAGGGCAGCCTCGAGCCCGGCAGTGAAATCCGCTTCCTGCAGGCGATGGGGCGGCGGCTGGTCACGCGTGCCTGAGTTTTTTGCCGACGCTGAAGCGGCTTTCGACGACGCGCGTTTCGTAATCTGGGGCTACCCTTTCGATGGCACCGCCTGTTTCCGTAAGGGCACCGCCGATGGCCCCGAGGCGATTCGTTTCCACAGTCACAATTTCGAGTCATGGCTCAACGAGCTCGGCCTTGACCTGCGCGACATCCCGGCCCACGACTGGGGCGACGTCGAAGCAGTCGCCGATCAGGCGGCCAACAACAGTGCCATCGAGGAAATCGTTGGCCGCATCGGCGCTGCCGGCAAGTTCCCGGTCGGCCTCGGCGGCGAGCATTCGCTCACCCCCCCGGCGGTCGCCGCGCTGAAGCGCCACTACCCGGAGCTGGGCGTCGTCATTCTCGACGCACACCTCGACTATCGCGACGGCTATCAGGGCGCGAAGTGGTCGCACGCCGCGACGACACGCCGCGTCTCCGAAATAGTCGGCCCTGAGCGCGTCCGTTCCCTTGGCATCCGCTCGCTCTCGCGCGAAGAGCTGCACGCGGCGCGCGAGGATGGGCTGCACTACGTCGAGACGGGCTGGACCGAGCTGCGCGAACACCTCTCCGACCTGGTCGAGGCGCTCGACGGCCCGCTCTACCTGAGCCTTGATATGGACGTGATTGACCCCGCCTTCGCCCCCGGTGTCGGCACTCCCGAGCCGTTCGGCATGACTCCCTACGAAGTGTTGCAGGTGCTCAACTTCCTGAGCGACAGGCTAGTTGGTTTCGACTGCGTCGAGACTTGCCCGCCCGCCGACAACGGCAACACTGCTGCGCTTGCGGCACGACTGGTGCGTCACACTATCGGCGCCGTCGCGAAGGCGCAGCCACGCGACGGCGCCGACTAGTACTCGACCGGCTCCGGGTCGAGCGAGCGCCAGAGGTACCACGCCGCGACCGACCGCCACGGCCGCCACACCGCACCAATTTCGCGCAGCTCCGCACTCTCGAGCGCTTCGCC